>MDTA01124358.1_pt1 | contig 11510 bp, 10 predicted proteins | sample 811151 | NCBI WGS metagenome assembly MDTA01 (sample SAMN05326648, study PRJNA326480) | marine metagenome | isolation source: seawater | place: Indian Ocean: South | collected 2010 | reverse complement strand
TTTATAAAGTACTCGGCTATTCCATTTGTGCTCTTATTGGAGGTGCAGGTAGCGCAAAGCAGATAGGTGTAGGCGCTGACTTGGCAGATATAATATCGGGTTGGTTAGTTGGTGTAGTAATTGTATTTATTGTGTTTAGAACGCTTAGAATACTTAAAATAATTTAATTTTTTTAAAAATAAAATTGTATATTAAATTATTTAATAATTCTTATTTTAATTAACAAGTTTTAGTATTTAATAAGTTTATTAACATGAATTTATGATTTTAAAAAATCTGTCAAATATAATACTTGCGGGAGGTGTTGACGTATATGATGATAAAAATAATACTTTTTTTTCTAAATCTCTTCAAAACTTCCAGTACCAATTTTATAAAGATGTAAATTCTAAATATCAAACCTTGGTAGCTTCTAGTAATTATTTAAACAAGGATGGAGATTATAACTTTATTAAATCAAAATTTAATTCTTTTGAAACAAATTTGAATTCTATTAAATTAAGTCTTTCTAATCACCCAAGTACTCAAATTACTTCAATAACTTATTTAGACACTGTTTTAAAGAAAGAAATTTTCTATCAATTACTAACTAAAATATCAAATAATAAAAAGGCATTAGTTACTCTTTTGCCAGTGCATCAGTTTGATTTAACATCAGCATCAAAAGAAATTTTTAACTATAAAGGCAAAAACTATAGATATGGAGGTATTTGTTTATTGAATAATGAAATTATGAAAGAATTTTCCTCAATTATCTCAAAACATTTAGATAAAACACTTCCATATATTTTCTTTAATACTGATTTTTCCAAAAATGTTGAATTTATTCCGTTGTCTAAAAATGAGTTAATTGAAGTTAACGAAAGGAATGCTATAGCCAAACTTTATTTTGGTTCAAAAGCAAATAGCTTAATAAATATTCAGAGATCGCTCAAAAAGTTTGAAATTCCAAAATTTATTGTTTTATTAGAAAAGGATATAAATAAAAAAACATACCAAAAAATTACTTCATACTTCAATAATCAAAATATTCGCCTAATGTTAAGAAGCAACAGTGCCCTTGAAGATTCGTTTGAATCAAGCAATGCAGGCAAATTTTTAACACTCGGACCAGTTTCTTTAAGAGACAAAAAATCTCTAATGAAATCAATAAAAGATGTTCTTGACTCATATGGTAAAGAAAAAGATAAATCTATATTGATACAAGAATTTGTTGAACAAATTACTCAAAGTGGTGTAACAACATCTTTTATACCTGGTAAATCTTTAAACTATTACGCAATTTCTGTCTCTGAATTTGGTGATTTTGATAAAGTTACTTCTGGAAATTCAAATAATATTACTAATATTTTTGTTCATCGTTCAATGGAAAGAATGACACCTAATCTTTCAAAGTATAAAAAATTTCTTGAAGCTATAAAGCAAATTGAAGAAATTACTCAACACAATTCAATAGACTTAGAATTAATCAATACAGCTAAAAATAGTTACCTAGTACAAGCTCGTCCCTTAATAAAAGAAAGTAATAAATTACAGAACATTGACAAAGAAAAATTTTTGCTAATAAAAGAGATGAGAAGATTTCAATCGCTGAGTAATCAGTCAAATGGCAGATTTGGTACGAAAAATTTTTACAGTAATATGTCTGACTGGAATCCAGCTGAAATGATAGGAAAAAAACCAAACCAACTTTCCGTACTTTTGTATGACTACATGATTACAAATGATACTTGGAACAAACAAAGAGTACAGTTCGGATATAAATATTTTAAAGGCACGCCATTAATGACTACTTTTGGAGACAGCGCATATATAAATGTAAAAAATTCTTTAAATAGTTTCTTACCAAGAAAAGTTGACGACCTGTCTTGTGAAAGGATTATAAACTTTCAATTGGAGAAATTAATACAAAATCCTGAAAATCATGACAAAATTGAATTCAAAATTGCAGAAACTTCATACAAGTTTGAATCATTAAAATATTTAAAAAATAAATATAAAAATGTACTTGATAGAGGTGAAATAGAAATTTGGGATTCCGAGCTTCAAAAAATTTTTTATAGTTCAGATAAAATACATAATGCAAACTCAAAAATTATTCTTGATGGTTATAAGACTATTTCAAAAAAAAACAATGTTGATAAAAATTTTCTTAAGTATGTGAAAGATAATTTAGCATTACCTTTTGCACACCATGCACGAATTGCATTTATGTATATAACTCAATTGAACCAACTCGTAGATTTAGGCGTTATAGAAGAAACAGACTCAAAAAAGCTTAAAAATAATATTGATTCCATATCTACTCAAATGAGAAGAGATGCATATCATGTTAAGACTAATAAAAAATCCTTCAATAGTTTTATTCGTAAATATGGTCACATAAGACCTGGAAATTACGATATTGAATCTAAAAATCTTAGAAGAAGTATTGATGAGATTGTTGTTCCAATGATTGATAATTCTACAAAAGAAAAAACTGACGAAAGGCTTAAATCAGTTGAGTTAAAAATTGATTTATATTTGAAAAAAATAGATTTCAAGATTGATGGAGAGAGGTGGGTAAATAATTTTCGAAAAAGTATTGCTTCAAGAGAAAATTCTAAATTTTACTACTCAAAAGGTCTAGATATTATTTTGAATGAATTTGAAAATAATGAAATTTTGAAAAATACTTTTATAGATAAATATAGATATAACCAAAACATTTATAAACAATTTGGAATGGAAAAATATGGTGATATTTTACTTCCAGACACTATTTTTAATGCCGAAGATTTTTTTGCTCATAAACAAATTAAAAATAAACCAAATTTCCAGGGTTATGGAATGGTCAAAGGTAATATTCAAATCCTAAATTCTAAAAAAATTCAATCTGAAAATCTTAAAAATAAAATTGTGCTCATTGATTCAGCTGATCCAGGGTGGGATTGGATATTTTCATTTGATATAAAAGGGCTTATTACTAAATATGGTGGACCCAATTCACATATGGCAATCAGATGCGCTGAATATAATATTCCATGCGTTCTGGGGTTGGGTGACAGTTTTTACGATGAACTCCTAAAATTTAAAATTTTAAATATCAATTTTGAAGATGAAATAATTAGTGGCGAATGAAGGTCATAATATTAGCAGCTGGAGCAAGTAGACGACTCGGCTTAAATCAGCCCAAAAGTCTTATAAAAATTAAGGGAACAAATTTAATTGAAATTCAATTAAACCAGTTATTAAAAGCTGGTATTAAACCAGAAGATATAAACATTGTGACAGGATTTAAATATCAAGATTTTAAATATTTGAAGGTTAATCAAATATTAAATGATGAATATGAGTATAGCCATCAAGTTAAAAGCATTTTATCTTGCTCAAGTTACATTGATTTTGCTAATGAGGACATTTTGGTTTCTTATGGAGACGTTTTGTATGAGTCAAGCATTATTACAGAATTATTGAATAGCAAATTTGATATAACAGTACCTTATCTAACAGACTGGAAAAATATATGGAGTCAGCGTCTTAATGATTACATGAGTGATGTCGAATCGTTTGTATTTGATAAGGATAATTTTTTGGTTGAGATTGGCAAAAAGGTTGTAAATGCAGAGCCACAAGGTCAGTTCATGGGATTGTCTTATTTCAAAAATGGAAGTTTGGAAAAGCTAAAAAAAATAATAATTTACGAGGTCAATAAACAATTAATAGATATTAATGACTTAGAATTTACTACAGCATTAAATTATTTGTTAGTTAATGAATTGACCGTAAAAACCACACCTTATTCAGGAATTTTTAACGAATTAGATTTTCCATATGACTTAACAAAATTAGAACAAATAATACTAAACAACAAATTTTTGTTAGATTTTGAGTATCTCGTTAATTCTAAAATCATAGAATGAAGGTTTGTACATACTCTCAAGAAATTTTATATCAATATCTTGATTAGGGTCATCAATTATTTCTAGAACTGAATCAATTTTTTTATCTAGTTTATGTATGATACCAATTTTATCTCGTATTAGATCTTCAATCAGATCAAACTCTCTTTCTTTATTGGTTCTTTTTCTCCTAATTTTCTTTGGTGTATCTGTGAATATTATTTTTTTATGATTTATTTTGAAATACTCAAGAGAAATTCCAGACCAGTCTGTAATTAGCAATGAATACTGGCCAAGATTAACTAAATCTTTATCAAAATCAAAAATAATGTTATTTTCTTTGTATCTTTGATTAGTGTCATTATCAAATAATTCATGTTGCATCGGATGAGGTCTTATTGTTGTTTTATATTTTTTAATAGCAAGTTCTTTTAAGAGATTATCAAAATTCTTATTAGAAAAAATGTTATTCTTTCCCCACGAAGGGGCAATAAGTGCAGTTTTTTGTTTTATTGCGTCTTTTTTCAAATTAGCAAAAAGTGGATACCCAGTGGTGATTATTTTAGTTTTTTGTGAAACAATGGGGACTAATTGAGAGGCAATCAAATCGTTTGGCGCCATAATGATGTCAAAATTTTTAAAAGAATTTTTAATATATATTTCGTTAGGACTTAATAACGAATGAAAAGTGTAAACATATTTTCCAACTTTTTTTGATTTTGGAAAATAAAATGAGTCGATTCCTGGAGTGGTAGTAAAAAAGTAGTCAGCAGTAGCATTTCTCAATACTTTTAATAAATTTTTTTTCTCAACAAAAACAAAATTAATTTTTTTTGAAACTTTTGACTTTTCGTATTTATCAAGTGAGTAATAATCAATTTCAAAATTATTTAACTCAAGTAATTTGTTAATAATTGGGGTTAAGAACCTTGTATGTTCCAATCCTTCAGAAAAAAAAATAATTTTCATATAGAATCAATTTTATTATAAATAAGTAATAACATATTTGTATGGTTCATTTTCCTGATGGTGTATATTATCTTGATCCTGGCACGGGGGCTTTTCTGTTCCAAATTTTAGCTGCTGCATTTGTTACTGCGGGAGTTTACTTTAGAAGAATAAAGGAATTTATCAAAGTAAAGTTTGTTAAAAAAGACAAATCAAATTGAAATTAAAATCAAAAATTTCTTTAAATTTAATTATCCTCACCTGGTTCTCTGTATCGTATCCAGTAGTTGAAAATTTAAGATCAAATCTTGATATTTTATTTATTTCAGAAATAAATCAAATTATTATTTTCATTTTATTACTTGGAATTTTTGCTTTAATTTTTATTCTTCTAAACAAATATTTTTTTAAATTTTCAGAAACGCAATTTATAGTTTTTATATTTACAATATTTTTTTTGTTTTGGAATTACAAAAATATTTCTACCGAAGCTTATTACTACTTTAATGAAAGAAACTTAAGTGGCTTTTTGACCTATTTATTTTTATTTATTTTATTTATGTATTTAATTTCTAAAAAGTCAATTTATAAATATCTCTACCGATTAATTACAGTACTTTTTGTTATTCAAATAATTTTTATGAGTTACACAATTTTAAATGTAAAAACAAGTCTCTTCTTTCCTAATAACGATGAAGGATTTAAACAAAGTGATGAATTGTTAAAAAATAGACCTGATATATATTTCCTTACATATGATGCTGTAGGAAGTAATGAATATAATATCAACAATTTTAATGTTGATTTTAATAAATTAGCTATTCAGTATGAATCTTTTAATTTAGAAATTTTTGACAATCAGTATTCAAACTATGCCAGGACAATTTTTCAACTTAGTGGAATTATGGAAATGGAACCAATACAAAAAAACAATGATTCATTAGATGATTCTGAGGTTAATTCAGTAATAAATAAAGTAAATGTAAACAATACAACTGTTGAAAACTATTTTTTAGAGAATGGTTATACCTTATATAAGTATGGATTATTTTTTAAGTGTGTTGATGAGAATAATGTCTACTGTATAGAAAAGGGTGCCTACGACGTCAATACAGTTAATACAGTAGTGAGTGATATTGTGGATCAAACTCCATTAAGACTACTTAAAGAGAATAAAATAATTAAATTAACTAGTTCAACGAGTAAAATCACAAAGTATTTGTTTTTTAACACTTGTGGTTTGATCAATCAAGAGTGTGAGGATCAAGATATTTCAAAAATATTGAACTATGAACAAGTAGAAGGACCAAAACTTTACCTACTTCATTTTATGTTTTCACATGGTCCTTTTTATCTAGACAGCCTCTGCAGACCATATCCATCCGAAATTGAAATGGTAAATTTTCACAATATTGGCTATAACGACGCGTTAAATTGTATGTATCTTGAAGTTAACAGGCTACTTGATTCAATACCAAGTGATTCAGTGATAATAATTCAATCTGATCACGGACCTTTAGAAAAAAAACGTGATAGATTTAATTTAAATCAAATGAATAATGAAGATATAAACGCACAGTATTCTATTTTTTCAATGTCGAATATTAATAAATTTTGTAAAGACAAAGTAAGTTCATTTGGTGGAATGAACACTTTTTCTATTTTGATCAATTGTTTAACGAATAACATTACTTTTGAAACAAGAGAAGATTATTATTATTATCTATTTGAAAATGATGACGTCTTATTTTTTAATATAAACGAGACTATCAATTCATTAAAGAATTAGAAAATTAGTGCGTCTTTAAATTAATCCATTCAAGAAATTTATTCCAGACTAAATCACTTTTTGACAACTCTCTTTCAGGATGCCAGATGCATCCAGTAATCATATGTTTTTTGTGAGTTGCAGAAGAAATAAATCCATTTTCATTTTTTGAAAAAACATCCCAAGAACTCAATGTATCAATATTCTCAAACTCGTAGTTGTTGTAGCAAGTTATTTTGATTTTTTTACCACTATTAAAGAAAGTAAAATATTCTTCAGAAATGTTATAGTTACTCTCTACAAATGTTATTTCTCTGCCATTATTTAAATTACTAATAATTGATTGATAACCTCTACAGACTCCAAGTAAAGGTATTTTTTTTTCTATAGAATTTATAATTAACTCCTTTTCAAAATACTCTCTTTCAGTATCTATTTCTGAATTATCAGCTACAAGTTGATTATTTGACAAGTCACCACCACCAGATAAGATTATTCCATCATAATTTCTTACTGAATCCAAATAATGTTTGCCTGTAAGAATATCGAAATATATTTGTTCTTTTTTTAAAAAGTTATACCAATCAATACTTAACGAATAATATTTATCATTTAAAGAGTTAACCAGTCTTGGTGTAATCAAAATTTTCAGATTTTTTTTCACTAATTTTCTTCCTTATATTTTCTCATAAATTCATAAGTATTACAGAAATTCACCGGACTAGTGAAAGAATTTAATTAACAATATCAATCCTAATCTGGAATTTAGAACCTTAATCATAAATTATAAAACTTATTGTAAGGTAGGATACAAATAATTTATGTGAATGTACAGGTAAAATTACAGGTTTCCACAATATAAAAACAATGGTCAACAGTCCATTCGTGATTTCAATCACAATAAAATTTTACTTTCTATAATTTCAAAAGTTTAAGCTAAATGAGTGATATAAAATGTTACAATTTTTTAAAAACATTTTTATGAATAGAAAATATCAACTTGGTTACTCCGACTCAAAACCATCAATGTATAAAGAAGATGAAAGAATAAAAAAAGCAAACAAAACTGTTGCTATTTTAAAAGATTATTTGAATGAAATTTCTACTCTTGATTTATTAGATATAGGTTCATCAACTGGGATTATGACTAATGAGTATGCGAAACATTTTAAATATGTAACCGGAGTAGATTTGGACACCAAAGGTATACAATACTCTACAAATCGATACAAAAGAAATAACCTCAAATTTATCTGTTCCCCTATCGAAGAAATAGATATATCTGATTCATCGTTTGATGTGATTACATGTAGTCAAATTTATGAACATGTTCCTTCTGATAAAAAACTAATGGAGGAAATATTAAGGCTACTGAAACCAGGAGGAATTTGTTATTTCGCTGCTGTAAACAGATTTAAGATTATTGAACCTCATTACCAGCTACCATTCTTATCATTTTTACCTAAAAAAGCAGCGAATACTTATATTAGAATATTCACAAAATATGATTTGTATTACGAAAATTTAAAATCGTTAAGGAATTTAAAAAAATTAGTTTCTGATTTTGAAATTGTTGATTACACATTAGAAGTAATTAAAAACCCTTCAAGATATTTCGCTGATGACATGCTCAAAGAAAACACTATCAAATACTATATTTATAATTTTATTGCTAAAGTTATTTATTTTATGATTCCTACTTACATATGGATTCTAAAAAAACCTAATGTTATTTGAAACATAAATTGAATTTATTTTTAAAAATAATTTATCATTTAAAAGACCTAATACCAGCTTATTGAAAGGTTTTAATACCCACGAGAAGAAAATAAAAAATTTTTATGTTTTGTTGCTATTTTTTCAAATCTAAATTCTTCTGATAATTTATACGCATTTGATAACATATCCATATAAGTTTTTTTGTCTAAATTTAAGTAAGTTTCAATACCTTTTGTTAAAGAATTTTGATTTCCTGACTTAAAAATTAGTGCATTTGATTTATCAAGATATGAAATAAAACCAACACTATCGCTCACTAAGCAGATCTTTTTTCTTGCCATAGACTCAATAATAGTTAATGGACCTGCCTCAAATTCATACCCTGTATCTATAGAGGGAACTATTACTAAATTTGATTTATCTATTTCTTTAATTATTTTCTCTACGTTTTGAAAGGGTAGAAATTCTACAAATCTTTCAACTTCACTTTTTTTTACTAAATTCTTTAATATTTTTTCCATGTCACCGTAACCAATAATTTTTAATCGAGTATTTGGATATTTCTTATTTATTTCTCTAAATGATTTAATTAGTAAATCCACACCTTTATATTCTGTGAGACGACCGTAATACAATAAATATTTAACCTGAGAATTGTTTTTATTTTTTATCTTTGATTGTTCATAGAATTTATTGCTGATACCCATTGGAATTACTTGAATTTTTTCTTTGTAGTTTTTTATACCTAAAAACTTATCCATTTTATTAAGATTTTTTTTACTAACTACTGTGAATCTTGAAGCATTGGATATTGAAAACCTCAAAATAAATTTACCTAAAAAATTTAACTTTCTAAGTAAAGTTACGTCAGAACCATGTGATGTAAAGACGTACCTAGTTTTAGTAGCTTTTGAAATGAGAGAAGCAATAAATGCTTGGGGAAAAACCCAGTGAGCATATATATAATCTGGTTTAACTTTGATTGTTAGGTAAAAAGTATAGAAAAACTGACTCAAAAGTAGAAAAAAAATCTTAATAAAATTTAATTTATTTGACTTTATTGATTGATATAAACCTTTGTCTAAGATGTTGTGACCTTTAGAAGTTATCCAATATTTATACGGTTTATAAGAAATATTTTTATTACTTTTTAATTTTGGATATGTTCGCTTAAAAGGGTATACATAAATAAACTCGCTATCTGGACTGATAGAGGCAACGCCATCAATAAGATTATTTATGAATTCTGGTGATGGATCATCCAAATCTTGTTTTAAAGTTGAAGTTGTTACAAGTATTTTCATTTTTTTAAATAAGATGTTATTAAATTTAAATTTTTACCAAGTAAAAATATGCAAGCAAAAATCAACATTGTGAAATCAGCAATTCTATCAGCAACTGAAAAAGTAAAAAGGGCGTCTGTGCTTAATTGAGCAATATTTTCAAAGGAAACTAAAATTATTTCTCTAATTCCCAAGGCATTCGGTGTAATTGAAAGTAACAAACTAGAAATAGCTATTAAGGAATATATTAAATTATCAGACAGAATAAGATTTAATCCAAGACTGTTTGATAAAAAATAATTGCTCATTAAGACAATAAAAACTGAACAGGTTTGACAAATTAGGATTATTGATAAAACCTTAATGTTAATTAGTTCCGAATAACTTTTTAAGTTAAAACTACCCTTTGGTATAAATAGCGCAGCAGCAGCAATTATTAGAAGAATTAATACGATTGTAATTCTAAAAAAAATTAAATTTATCTCAGGCAAATTTATATTCGAAAAATAAATTAAAGAAAGTAGATTTATTGAAAGTACCGCAATTAATTGATTTAAAATAAAAAAAAGTGAAAATTCTTTCAGATTTAAACTAAAATCTTTTTTTAAAATAAAAGCTTTGTATGCAGTACCTGATTTTGCAAAACTAAAAAAGTTACCAAGAAGGCTGAAGGTGTGAATCTTAAGTGTTTGTGTGTATGAAATTTTTGTTTTTAGTTTTAAAAAAGCAAATAAATTTATATATGCAATTACGAAAATATTTAATGATTTTATACCAACTGCATAGATAAAATAATCGAAATTTTTAAGTTCAAAATTGTATATTAGAGAATAATTATTAAATAAATACCAAAAAATCCCAATGGTGATAAATATTTTAAATCCGGTTTGTAAATTTTTTTTATTCAAAAAAACCTTCTTTCATTTCATGTTTTCAGACTTATTAGAACCAGAATTAATATAAATCCTTAAGGCATCTAAAAACCTGACCATTTGAGTAAGTTGAATAAAGAATAACATCTTTACCTAATTCAAAATGTTCAAAAAAACTTTTAGCAATTGTATTTCCATTTGTATCTACACTTGTAAAATCATCGATCATAATAAACCCACCATTTGTAATTCTTGTCTTTAAAAACTTAAAAGCATCATTTGCTGATTCGTAGATATCACAATCTATAAAAGCAAAAGAAAATTTTGCAATCTGTAGTTTAGGGTCATTCAGAGTTTCATTAAAAAAACCTTCATGAATATGTATTTGTTTATATTTACTAAAAAATTTTTTTACTTTTTTCGATTTACTTACAAAAATATTATTTCTGTAAAAGTTATGATTTTCTACAGGAAATCCAGAAAAAGAGTCAAGTCCATGAAATGAAATATCTATATCATTAAATAGATTCTTATAACTTTTATAAGAATGTAATAACGATTTGCCTTTGAAAATTCCAAACTCTATATAATCACCACTTAAATCATCAAGATGTATATTTGACCATATATTATAAATTTGATTAAATTTACTTATTTGATGAAGTTGATTTTTACCAAAAAGAAAAAACGTTGAAGATAATAAATTCGATTTAAATTTTAAAAATAAATTCACTTTAGACTATTCTATCTTAATTGCTTATGAGTAAACAAATATAAAAATTTAGTTTACAGAAATTTCAATTAGAATTTATGATAATGTCAAAATTAAAACCTAATTTTTATAGGCTCACAGGATTAAGTAAAACAAACACATATATCGAAACAAGATCATATTATGGACTCAACCTTGAGAAAGTTGTTGATGAGTATAAAAATTTATACAGTATTGGAATTGAAAAAATATTTATAGATAATGAAAATATTCAAATTATAGAAGGGGACTCATCAGTAAAGCTACCTGAATTATGTTCTGAAATTG
>MDTA01030960.1_pt1 | contig 11510 bp, 13 predicted proteins | sample 811151 | NCBI WGS metagenome assembly MDTA01 (sample SAMN05326648, study PRJNA326480) | marine metagenome | isolation source: seawater | place: Indian Ocean: South | collected 2010 | reverse complement strand
TATAATGGCGGAGAGGGTGGGATTCGAACCCACGAACGAGTTGCCCCGTTGCTGGTTTTCAAGACCAGTGCTTTCAACCGCTCAGCCACCTCTCCAAATGATTAATAAGCACCTTTTATTACTATCAAAGTTGGCAAATAACAATGATTAAGTAAGAGATTTCTTATGCTAGTTAATAAATGGCAATTATGGTAACCAATAAAATGTCTAAAATAATTACAATCTTTTTTTCCTTAAATATCTTCATATTGGTTCATTCTCATGCATCAACAAATGACTTTAATTCATGGTTGCTTAATTTTAAAAATTACGCAATTAAATCTGGAGTTTCTAAAGAAATAGTCAATGACGTAATGTCTGAAGCTAAGTTTTTACCAAAAGTTATAGAGTATGACCGTTATCAACCTGAATTTTATGAAGACACCTTTACTTATATCAAAAAGAGATCCTCAAAAAAAAAGGTTTTTCAAGGTAAAAAAATTTATAAAAGAGAAAAAAAAATAATTGATCAAATTGAAACTGAATTTAATGTTGAAAAAGAGTTATTACTTGCATTAATGGGTATAGAAACTAATTTTGGAAAATATCTTGGTAAAATGGATATAGTTTCATCACTAGCCACTTTAAGTTTTGATAAAAGAAGAAGCGAATTTTTTACTAAAGAATTAATTATATTATTAAATTTGGTTGATAAGGGAATAATTGATAAAAAAATACTTTATGGTTCATGGGCAGGTGCTTTTGGAAACTTTCAATTTATGCCTCGAACTATAAGGAATTATGCAATAGACTATAATAAGAATAAAACTATAGAATTAAAAAAAACAGAAGACTCATTTGCTTCTGCAGCAAATTATTTAAAAGAAATTGGCTGGAAAAAAAATCAACCTTGTTTTTTTCGAATTGACTTAAAAAATAATATTCCCAAGAAGTACTTAAATTCTTCGGCAAGAAATATAAAAATTAAACAAAAAGTAAGTTTTTTTAGAAATTATATTAAGGATTTTCAAGATCTAAAAGTGAATAATAATATTAAAGCAGCTATTATAATACCTGATAAAGATATCATTCCAGGATCCGAAACATATTCTCCAGCATTCATAGTATTTGAAAACTATGAAAAAATACTAAAATGGAATAGATCATTAAGATTTGCTTTAGCTGTGTGCACTTTGAAAGATTACTTCAAAAATGAAATATAAACTTTGTATTATTTTTTTTATAATTTTTTCATGTACATCTAATTATACCAGATTGGACGTCAAGGACCCTTATAACGCTAAAGGTTTTGCTCATATTTTTAATGAAACTGATTATGAAAATAAGATTATTAAAGGTAAATTAGATAATGAAATTTTACAAGTTTCACATAATAAACTGAGACCTAATTCTTTAATAAAAATAATAAACCCTGATAATAATAAATCTATAGTAATAAAAACTTACAGGAGAATAAATTATCCAGATTTTTATAAAATTTTAATATCAAGAAAAGTAGCAGAAAAAATTGAGCTGGATCCGACTCTACCTCTAGTGGAAATAATTGAGCTTAAAAAAAACAAATCATTTGTAGCAAAAAAAGCAAAAATCTTTAAAGAGGAAAAAAAAATATCTTCTAATGCTCCCGTCACTTCAGTCCAAATTGCAAATATCTCGAAAAAAAAAAAAGATAACCAAAAAAAACTTTGATAAAGATATCTTTATTATTATTGCGACTTTTTATTCTCAGGACTCAGCTTTATTCCTAAAAAAAAGAATCACCAAAGAAATACCCGAATTAGACAATAAAAAATTGATTATTAGAAAGAAAAGTAATAAAAAAATTAACCTTATTGCTGGCCCTTATAAGACTGTAAATTTGATGAAAAATGACTACACTCTATTAAAAAATTTCGGATTTGAAGAATTGGATATATCAAATAATGAATAAATTTTTAATTATATTCTTTTTACTTTTTCAGTTTAGCTTTTCAGCTAACGCCAATCCAAATATAAAAGCCAGAACTACTATTTTAATTGATTATCATTCAGATAAGGTTTTATATGAAATGGACCCTGATGCAGTAATCTATCCTGCCTCAATGACAAAAATAATGACATCAATAATTGCATTCGATTTAATTGAGAAAAATAAATTATCACTCGACGATATGTTTGTAGTTTCTGAAAATGCTTGGAGATTATCTCAAAGCGGTTATTCATCAATGTTTATAATGATTAATGACGAGGTTTCAGTTGAAGATTTACTTAAGGGAATTATTATCGCATCAGGAAATGACGCATGTGTAGCACTAGCTGAAGGAATAGCAGGTTCGGAGGAAAATTTTGCAGAGATGATGAATGAAAAAGCTTCAGAAATAGGAATGACATCTACTAATTTTACTAACTCATCAGGTATAAACGATCCAGACAATGTATCTACAGTTAGGGATATTGCGATTATGTCAAAATATCTAATTAAGAATTATCCTGAATACTATGAAATTTTTAAAGAAAAAACCTTTACATGGGATAGGACTGGAGGTGAACCAATAAAACAAGGAAATCGTAATCCTTTGCTTTACAAAAATGTTGGAGTTGATGGCGTTAAAACTGGTTACTTGGCAGTGGAGAAATATTCTTTAGCTAGCTCAATGATTAAAGATGAGAGACGATTAATTGGTGTAGCTTCTGGATTTCAATCGAAAAATCAAAGAAGCTCTGAGTCACTTAAGTTGTTAAATTGGGGTTTTAGAAATACCAATACTTTTGAAATATCAAAAAAAAATGAGACAACATTTGATTTAGAAACATGGTTGGGAAAAAAAAATAGTATTAAAGCAGTTACTAAAGAGGATTATTATATAACAGTAAATAAAAAAGATATTCGTAATTTAAATGTAAAAGTTCAATACAAAGGTCCTATTGAAGCTCCAATACAAGTAGGGGACAAAATTGCTGAATTAATAGTCTTTAATAAAGATGAGGTAATTAAAAATTTACCATTGTATGCTTCAGAAAATCTTAAAAAGGTAAATTTTTTCAAAAGTTTGATCACATCAATTAATTATTTGATTTGGGGTGATGTATAAACAAAAACCATTTTTTATTGTTTTCGAGGGAGTCGAAGGATGTGGTAAATCTTTCCAAAGCAGAAAGTTATTTAATAATTTAAAAAAAAAAAATTTATCAACAATTATTACAAGAGAACCAGGTGGAACAAAAAGTGCAGAGCTTATTAGAAATTTAATTTTAAAAGATTATTTTAATAAATCAAAAAAAGATAAATTTGATAAATATACGGACACGCTATTATATCTTGCTGCAAGAAATGAACATATTAAAACAAAAATAAAACCAGCTCTAGAAAAAAAAAAAATAGTTATTTGTGATAGATTTACAGACTCGACTATTGCATATCAGGTCCACGGAAAACAAGTAAATCAGAACTTTATAACCAATATACACAAAGTTATTTTAAAAGGAATTAAACCAAACTTAACTTTTGTATTAAAAGTTTCCTCAAAAGTTTCAAAAAAAAGATTATTAAAAAGAAAAACCAAAAATAGATATGATAATTTTTCCCAAAAATTTTATGATAAGGCACAAAGATCTTTTTTAAAGATCGCAAAAAATAAAAGAAATTATTTTATTCTTGATTCATCTAAAAATGACAAAGTTTTAGAAAAAAAAATATTTCATATAACTTCCAATTACTTAAAAAATAAATGATCTTATCTGATTTTTATAACCCCAGAAAAACTAAAGTACTATTTGGTTTAAAAACTGAATTTAATTTTTTTAAAGATTTAATTATTAAAAATAATCTTCCAAAAATAAATTTACTTTCAGGGACAAAGGGTATAGGTAAATCCACTCTTGTTTTCCATCTAATGAATTCATATTTTGATCCTGAAAATTACGATTTATTTAATAATAAGATTTTAAAAGAATCAAACTTCTATGTTAATTTTATTAATGATACTTTTTCTAATATCATTTATTTAGATGGATCCATCCTTGAAAACATTAAAATAGAAAAGATACGACAACTTAAAGATATATTATATAAATCTCCTTTATATAATAAAAAACGTTTTATAATAATTGATGGAATTGAAAAATTTAACATAAATAGTCTTAATGCATTATTAAAAATAATAGAGGAACCAACTAATAATAATTATTTTTTTTTGATAAATAATAAAACTGAATTATTATTAGAAACAATTAAATCCAGATGTATCGAATTCAAAATTTTAATTACTGAAAATAATAGGAAAAAAAACATATCCTTACTAAGCAATTATTATAATCAACAAATTACTTTAGATGAAGATCTTGTCAAAACATCGCCTGGAAATTTTATCAAATTCAATTTTATATTAAAAGAAAACAATATTAAAAATGACAAAGATTTTATTAAAAATCTTAGTTTAATTTTAAATCTTTATAAAAAAGAAAAAAATATTTTTTTGAAAGATTTAGTATTATATTTCACAGAATATTATCTTCAAAAAATGAAAATTAAAAATATTTATGATAATAAAAAAATTATTGAAAATAGATCTTTTATGATTAAACATTTAAATAATTTTTTTATTTATAATTTAAATTTAAATACATTCCTAAACTCCTTGGAAGGAAAATTTACTAATGAGTAAAAATTTTTACATAACAACACCAATATATTACCCTTCTGGAAAGCCACACATGGGACACGCATATTCCAGTATAATTGCTGATATATTTGCCAGATTTAAGAAAATAGAAGGTTTTAATGTTTTGTTTTTGACTGGAACTGATGAACATGGTCAAAAAATCCAAAAAGAGGCCCAAAAAAATAATAAGGAGCCAAAACAATTTTGTGATGAGATATCTGAAACATTTCGTTCTCTAACCAAAACATTAAATCTAACAAATAATGATTTTATTAGAACTACTGAACTGAGACATTTAAAATCGGTAAATGAAATATGGAATAGACTAATAAAATCTGGTGATATTTATTTAGATAAATATAGTGGATGGTATTCGGTGTCTGATGAAGCTTATTATGATAAAGATGAAATTGAGGAAAAAAATGGGAGGAGGATATCTAAAGTATCTGGATCATCAGTAGAATGGGTAGAGGAAGAGTCATATTTTTTTAAATTATCCTCTTGCCAAAAAAAATTATTAGATCATTATCAAAACAATAAAGATTTTATTCTTCCTCAATCAAGAAGAAATGAGGTGATAAGTTTTGTTGAAAAAGGATTAAAAGATTTATCAATTAGCAGAACCTCCTTTTCTTGGGGTATACCAGTACCTGGGGACAAAAAACATGTAATTTATGTTTGGCTGGACGCATTAACAAATTATTTAAGTGCGCTTAATTTTCCAAATACAAATGATCCTAAGTACAAATCTTTTTGGCCAGCAGATTTACACATAATTGGAAAAGATATTTTGAGATTTCATGCTATATATTGGCCAGCTTTTTTATTAGCTGCAAAACTTCCATTGCCAAAAAGAGTTTTTGGCCATGGATGGATACTTTCTGATGAGAGAAAAATGTCTAAATCGTTAGGTAACATATTAGATCCAATTGAGATAATAGAGAATTATGGAGTTGATCAACTAAGATATTATTTAATTAAAGAAGTTTCACTCGGCAATGATGGTAGTATTTCAATGGAAAATTTAAAAAAATGTATCAATAATGATCTAGCTAATAATTATGGGAATTTGTGTCAGAGAGTATTTTCGTTTATTAAAAAAAATTGTAATAATAAAATTCCCAAAAGTAATAATTTTAAAGAAATTGATTTGAAGTTAACTAAAAATATAACAAATAATATTCCAAAACTAATTGATTTAATGAATAAGCAAAACTTGAACGAATATATAAAAACAGTTGTTAATTTTTCTTTTGAAGCAAATAAATATTTTAATGATTCTGAACCATGGAAATTTAAAAAAGAAGATCCTGAAAGAATGAACGCTATTTTATACACAATTGTCGTACAAATTAAAAATATATCAATACTTTTAAATCCGATTATACCAATTTCAACCAAAAAAGTCCTAAATGCAATTAATCTTCTGGAAAAAGAAATTTCATTAGAAAATATTCAAAAAGAAAATACCTTAAATATTAAAAAAGAATTAAAAGATTTAGATATTTTATTTAGAAAGATAGAAGATGATAATTGATTCCCATTGCCATTTAACTTACGAACCTATGATTAATAATTTGTCAGAAACAATTAAGAGGGCAAATAATGAAGGAGTAAAATATATGCTCACCATTTCAACTGAGAATAAAAGTTTTGATAAAATACTTAGAATTATTAAAGATCATAAAAGTGTATATGGAACATATGGTATACATCCACATGAAGCCAAGTCTCATCAAAATATCAAAAGTCATCATATAATAAATAAAGTTAATCAAAGTGAAAAAATAATTGGTATTGGTGAAACAGGGTTAGATTTTTATTACAATCATTCAGAAAAAAAAGATCAAACAAATACATTTGAGGAACATATTTATGCTGCTCAGGAGAAGAATTTACCAATCGTAGTTCATACAAGGTCTGCGGAAAAAGAGACACTAGAAATCTTAGAAAAACATTCAAAGAAAAAAAATATTAAAATACTCATACATTGTTTCACTGGTACTAAAGAATTTGCGTTTAAATTATTAGACTTGGGATGCTATATTTCTGCAAGTGGTGTTGTTACATTCAAAAAATCCCAAGATTTAGCCAATACATTTAAAGATATACCTAATAGTCGAATATTGGTTGAAACGGATGCTCCTTATCTTTCACCAGTACCTTTACGTGGAAAATCTAATGAACCAGGCCATATAGTGCATACAGTTAGATTTTTATCAAATTTAAAAAATCTAACCTTCGACGAATTTTCAAGAATTACAACTAATAATTTTTTTAATTTATTTGGTGAATTAAATTGAAAAATAAATTCACCATATTAGGGTGCGGCAGCTCTTTAGGATCTCCTTGGATTACAAATTTTAATGGAAATCTTAAAAAAAATGAGAAAAATTTAAGAACAAGATGTTGCGCACATATTCAAAAAGGAAATTTGTCAGTTCTTATAGATACTTCTCCTGATATTAAATATCAATTTTTAAAAAATAAAATTAGAAGTTTAGATTCTATAATTTATACACATGAACATGCTGATCAAACATCAGGAATTTTTGAAATGAGACCTTTTTATTGGATAAATAAATCTAGAATTCCAATTTACGGAAGTAAAAGAACTATTAATGCTTTAAAAAAATCTTATAGCTTTTGTTTTGTTGAAGAACAAGGATATAAACCTATTATGGAAGCAAACATAATAAACAAAGATTTTATTATTCAAAAGGATAAATCTAAATTAGAAATAAAAGCATTTGATGTAAATCATGGATTAATAAAAGCCACAGGTTATGTAATGGAAAAAATTGCATATATTAGTGATTGTAATTATATTCCAAAAAAAAATCTAAATTATTTATCAAATCTTAATTATCTAATTATTGATTGTTTAAAAATTGACAAACATCCATCACACTTCAATTTAGAGTCAGCAATTAATTTAATTAAATCAACTAAACCTAAAAAAGCTATACTGACAAATTTACATACTGATTTGGATTATTTTAAATTAAAAAAAGAATTACCTAAAAATATATATCCTGCTTATGACGGTTTAAGTTTTAATTTTTAAATTAGATTTTCAACAATTTTTAAAAATTTTCCGGATGAAGGTTTTGTTATTGATGAAAAGGTTTCAACAATTTTACCATTTTTCCCAATAATTATTTTATGAAAATTCCATTTAGGTATAGCACCTATTCCAAAGTCTTTTCTAGCCCATTCATAAAAAGGGTGAGAATTTTTTCCGATTACGTTTATTTTTTCGGTCATTGGAAATGTGACTCCAAAATTTGTTTCACAAAAATCTTTAATTTCTTTATTAGTTCCAGGCTCTTGCCTAAAATTATTTGTAGGGACACCAATTACAACTAAACCTTTATTTTTATATTCTTCCCAAAGTAATTGAAGACCATTATATTGTGGCGTGTAACCACATCTACTTGCAACATTTACCACTACAATTATCTTACCCTTATAATCATTTAATTTTATGTAGTCTCCATCTATACTTTTGAATTCATGGTCATAGGCTGAGCCAGAATTTGAAGCAGTAGCTTTTGTAAAAAAACTAAACATAATCAAAATAATTAATATTTTTCTCATAATTTCAATGCCTTGATTACTGCATCAAAAGGTAAAAATATACATCTAAATCTATTAAAATTGTCGCTATTTAACAATTTCTTAAAATCAGAGTATTTATTTGGGATTTTAATATTCTTATTTTTATATATTTTTTTTAGGTTAACAAAATCATTTTTAATATCTTTTATATCTAAATTTTTTATTTTTTGAGATAATAAGCTAGCGGATGCCTCACAATACACACAAGACTCAGTCTCATATTTCATTGAGCTTATTTTTTTTTCACTAGCAACTATTTCTACTGTTATTTTATCTCCGCAAAAAGAATTTTTTAAAGATACTTTGTGTGAATATTTATCTCTCAAACCAACATTAGAAGTATTAGATGCTAATTTAATTATTTCCTCATTAATCATTTTTTTGAAAAAATTAACAATAAAATATATCCAAACAAAGTTGAAAGGAGCGAACCTGTTAATACACCAATTTTTACTCCGTCTATATATTCTAAATTATTTGCAAATGCTAAGTTTCCAACGAATAGGCTCATAGTAAAACCTATTCCAGTTAATATTGATACAGCATAAAAGGCAGGCCAAGTTGAACCAGTAGGTTTATCAGCTAATTTAAGTTTTACTGAGATATAAGAAAGAACAAACACACCTATTTGTTTTCCAAAAAATAATCCTAAAACTATTCCTAGTGGAACTGGATTTAGTAAAGTTGAAAAAGTCAATCCTTCGAGTGACACACCGGCATTAGCAAAAGCAAAAATTGGCATTATTCCAAATGCAACATATGGGGATAAGCCATGTTCTAATTTAAGTAACATCGATTTCTTACTATCTTTTATATCGTGAGGTATTGTTAAAGCTAGCAATACACCTGCAATGGTAGCATGAATTCCTGATTGATGAGTGAAATCCCATAAAAAAACTCCTAAAATTAAAAAAGGTAAAAATTTTTTAACTTTGAACTTATTTAGTCCTATTAATACAATAACTGCTATTAGCATCAAAATTAAATACTTTAATTCAATATTTCCTGAATAAAAGAATGCTATAATAACAATCGCACCCAAATCATCTATAATAGCTAGAGCCGTTAAAAAAACTTTTAAAGAGATGGGAACTCTTTTACCCAAAAGAGATAAAACACCTAAAGAAAAAGCTATATCAGTTGCGGAAGGAATAGCCCAACCAACAAGCGTATTACTATCTGAATAATTGATAATAATATAAAATAAAGCTGGAACAACCATACCACCAATTGCACCTATAATTGGTAACATTGCTTTTTTTGGATTAGATAACTCACCTTGAACAAATTCCCTTTTGATCTCCAAAGAAACAAAAAAGAAAAAAATTGCCATTAACACATCATTTATCCAATGAAGAACACTTAGTTTTAATCCAAATTCTTTCGTCCCAAGAATAATGTATTTTTCTAGTGTCGAAAAATAATATTCACTTAAACTACCATTACTTATAATCAGAGCTAATATTGCTGCAAACAATAGAACTAACCCAGAGGCAGCCTCAAGTTTAAAAAAGTATTTAAAAGGTTTCGTTATTTGTTGGATCATTGCTATTATTTACTTCTATAGAGACTATCTTTCAATTGCCAAAAACACATAATTAACCTATAAAAACAGACGATCGGGGCGTAGCGCAGCCTGGTAGCGCATCTGGTTTGGGACCAGAGGGTCGCAGGTTCAAATCCTGCCGCCCCGACCACTATAAATTATGAAAAAAGCAAAAATTTACATACCTACGAAAACAGCTATGCAATCTGGGAGAGGGAGATTAAAAGAATGGGTTCTTAAATTTGAAACAAAAGACCCATCTATTAATCCACTAATGGGATGGGAAACCTCTACAGATACATTGGAAGAAGTAGTTTTAAAATTCCCAACCAAAGAAAAAGCTATACAGTATGCTAAATTAAATAATATTTCTTATACAGTCATTGAGCCTAAAAAAAGGGAATTTGTTATAAAATCATATGCTGATAACTTTCTTAAGAATTAATTATGTGGCGTAGTTTTTTTACAGAAAAAAAATGGTTTTTATGGTCTTGGGGTGGCTTTAGCTTTATAATTTTATCTCTTTTGGCTCAAACATATATAGATGTAAAAATAAACGAATGGTATAAAGGTTTTTACGATTTACTTCAAAAAGCACCAGAGAGAGAGCTATCAGAATTTTATGATGGAATTATTCTCTTTATGAAATTAGCTATTCCTTATGTAATTATATATACGGTAACTAATTATTTTACTCGACTTTGGGCTTTCAGATGGCGTGAAGCAATGACTTTTTCATATATGCCTTATTGGAGAGCAGTAGATGCAAAAGTAGAAGGGGCCTCTCAACGGATTCAAGAAGATGCTATGAATTTTGCAAAAATAGTTGAAAGTTTAGGTTTGCAAGTTGTTCGTGCAATTATGCTTTTGATAGCCTTTCTTCCTATTTTATGGGGCTTATCTTCAAATGTTGTAATCCCTTTTTTCAAAGATATATCCGGATCACTTGTGTGGGTTTCATTAGTAGCAAGTTTAGGTGGTTTAGTAGTTAGTTGGATTGTAGGAATAAGATTACCCGGACTTGAATATAATAATCAAAAAGTTGAAGCTGCATTTAGAAAAGAACTTGTTTACGGTGAAGATGATAGAAGAAATTATGTGCAAGCACCAACAATTCTACAATTATTTACAGGTATTAAATTTAATTATCACAGGCTTTTCTTACATTACGGTTATTTTGATCTTTGGTTAATAATGTATAACCAAACTATGATAATCGTGCCTTACTTATTAATGGGACCAGGATTATTTACTGGTGCAATGACTTTAGGAGTGCTTATACAAACATCCAGTGCTTTTAGAGAAGTTCAAAGTAGCTTTTCTTTATTTCTACAAAATTGGACAAGGATTACAGAATTAAGATCAATACATAAACGATTGATGGAATTTGAAGACGCTATAAACTTTAAAAATAAGTTGAGAAAACCGAGAAAATCTGATGTAAGAGCTTAATGGAGCTCTATCTTAAATTAATTGATGTAATTGCGCCTGTTTTTTTTGTAATTGGAATAGGATATTATCTAGGAAAAAAAAATCCTGAAATAAGTACTGATTTTATAACTACATTCGCTGGAAACGTTGGAACGCCAGCTATGATATTTTACACAATAACTACTACTGGGGTAACCTTAGCTGTTTTTATTGAATATTTTATTTACGCATTAATCATAATTACTGGTTTTTCATTAGTTGGAATTTTATTT
>MDTA01150070.1_pt1 | contig 11515 bp, 12 predicted proteins | sample 811151 | NCBI WGS metagenome assembly MDTA01 (sample SAMN05326648, study PRJNA326480) | marine metagenome | isolation source: seawater | place: Indian Ocean: South | collected 2010 | reverse complement strand
TTTCTAAATTATTATCAGATAAACTACAATGTAAGGAAATAAACCTATCTAAATCAGGTGGTTCTAATGATAGAATGATTAGAGTTACCTACCAATGGGTTAAAGAAAATATTGACAAGGTGGACGAAACTTTATTCATCATGGGGTTTACCGAATTATTTAGGATGGATTTATATTCGAATGTTTATAAATCTTATATAAGAGGAAGTGAAATGTTTAAGAAAAATAGTTCAAGTTTGGCAGAAAGAATAGGATGTGGTAAAGATGAACTACAACAATATTCAGAATTCCTTTTAAAATATTTAATAAATGGGGATATACTTTTAGACAGATTAATCCAACAGAGTGAGTTATTAAACTCTTTTATTGGTAACAAGGCAAGAGTTATTTTTTTTAGTTCTATATTAGGGGTGGGTTATAAACAAGTGAATAATATAAATAATATGAAAGAAGCACCAATCAATACTTTCTCAGTAGAAGATATGAAAAATATTGAATTTTTTAAAATAGATAACCATGACAATTGGAAAAGATTTATAGAGTCAAATGACGAAGAATATAGTGGTGGACATCCAACATCAGAACATAATAAAATATTTTCAGATAAATTATACGAGTATATAAATGCATAAGATAGCAATACAATTATCAGGTCAAATCAGATATTGGCACAAATCATACAATGATTGGGTCGAGTTCAAGTCATCACTTCAAGAAAGAGGATTTGATGTTGATTTGCACATATGTGGTTGGGAAGATGAGTATACTAAAGAACTTGAGTATGATATTTTTACAACGAGTAATTTAATCCCCATTAACAAAGATATTGTTATAGAAAATTCAAAATCAGATGGTAATTGGTCTCGTAATCAACAACCACTTAGTTTATTACCATATTCTTACTTACAATATTGGGGAGGTAGATTTAGACGATTATATCAAAAACAAAACAATGTTGATTATGATTTTATAATTTTAACACGACCTGATGTTTATAATTTGAGACAAGGTAGAGGTGAGGCAAAACAACTTTCTCTTAGTTGGGAAGAGTTTTCAAAATCTTTTTTTACAATCTTCACAGATGGTATAGAAAATAGATTAGGTGGGGAAACCAAATCAATAACAAGAGTGTGTAGTGATTTACTTGTCATGGGTACGGAGGAATCAATCAATTTATTCTGTAATGGATTTTTACATTGTTATTTACAAAAATCTCAAAGTTTTTACGCAGGTCATCATAACTTACCAGGTTATATCTGTATGAAAACAAACTTACATAGTAGGAGATATCCTAATACATTTCATCCTCAAAGAAGAAAAAAAATCTACGAGGAGGCAAAATAATGGCATTATTAGAAAAGGGTGGAGATAATCAAGGTGCAAACAATTGGATAAAAGAAAATCATCCTCAAAATGGTTGGTTTAGAGTATATTGGAAGAATTTGATACCTAATTCTTGGCACTTAGGTGGACTCACATTAGATCCTGATGAGGGGTTAGGCCCGAGATACCAATGGTATTATGTAGATGGCAAGGTTGACGGAGTAGCTATTGGATGGTGGCCAAGTGGAATGTTAAAACAAAAGAGAACTTATATAGATGGTGTTTTGAATGGGAAATGGACATATTGGTATGAAAACGGACAGAAGAAGTTTGAGAGAAATATGAGAGGTGGAGTTCGTAATGGAAAATGTATTACTTGGATTGATGATTTAGGTGAAGATTGGACATTTAAGTCAGCAGGTAATGGAAGAAAAAGGAGAGAAGATATTTACAAATTCCAAGAGCTGATATGCTCTTCCATTTGGAAATGGAAAGAAGGTTTTAATTGGATTGAATCTGATAAGGAAATATTTAATGAAAGAGAGTATAAAAAGTGGACTGCACATGAAGGTTAATTATTATTTTGATACATTCAATCATCTCAAATCATTTGATATTTTATCATATGATGAAGTTGTTTCTTTATATTTAAAAAATCATAATTTATTAAATGATAATGGTACTGAAAGACTTGGTGGATGGAATGAACGACCAATTAATTCAGATGTGGAAGAAATAGAAGAAGGTGGTTTTTGGGATGGATATGATCCTGTCTATTTTAATGTTGCACCTGATGGTGAAAAATTAGTCAAGACAAAGGCAGATGTCATCTCTATGGATATGCAAGGATATAAAAAGGGTTGGACACATTTTATTCACTTCAAACTTCCATATAAACTTATTAATGACCACATGACCTGCATGCATGATAATCCTGATGTCACTATTGTGAGGGAGTTTATTGATGAAGTAGAATCTACAGAATTGAAATGGAATGAAAAGAATTGGAGAGAGATAAGGGATGATTTTGATAGAAGATATCCAACCAAGTCATCATTTGTGGATTATTTCGAAACTCACAATGAATATAAGTGGAGAATGGATTTTGATGTTGCATTATATAGGAATTTAAAAAAAGAAGGTATTATCTATCCAATATGTTATAATGACAAATATCGTATGCTAAAAAGAGGTACTCATAGAAGTGTTTTATTAGCAAAAACTAAAAGTGATGTTCCTATATTTTTACAATATCCTAATATGGATTTAAATACAGATATAATTTATGATGTAACCACACCCAAATTTTTTGGTGGAGAATCCCTACGAATGAATGTTGATATTAAAAATAAGAAATTAAAGTTTTTTATAAAGAATAATTTGGTATGTGAGTTATGAAGAGGGTTTTTAAAAGACCACGAGGAACTTTGGGAAAATGGTTTGGAGTAAAATATTGGAAACCATATTTTAATGATTTAAAACCATTTGATTTATTAGATATACACGATGTCCTCGACAGACAAAAAAAGACCATTGAGAGTTTTGATGAATGTATGGAACAGCAGGAAAATGGACATTATTTTTTGAAAATTGATAATGAACAAGTAAAACATTCTGAAGTTCAAAAATTACATGAAAAATTCAATCATAAAAGTGTGGATTTAAATGATGCAGATAAACAGATTATAAAATTTTTTCCAAATAATAAATATGGTAGCACACCTTATAAAAAAAATTACGATATCAGATATAAGATTGATGGTAGAATAAACTTTCAACTACGAGATGGAAAAGTTACGCCAGGTTTCGGTACTTGGGATTGGAAAAAATATTTTGAAGCTGTGGATAGCAAAAAACAATCAAGAACGAAAATTTATTTAGAAATACCACACAAAGTTATAAGTGAAAATTTAATAAGTTTAAATGAAAAATTTTATAGAAATGTATTACCAAAAAATGGAATATCCATTATTAAAAAGTTTATAAAAGAAGTCGAGACTTGTGATGGAGAACTAAATAAACAGCACGCACATCCTTGGAATGACACCGAGAATGTAAATAAAATCATAGATAAGTATGATGAATTATATTATGATTGGAATTTTGAGTTTCCAATACACGCATATAGTTCAGTAAGACGAAAGGGATTGTTATTTCCTTCTTTTGCCGCTAACGGAGGACACTTTATAGCTGGACAAGGATTACACAGACTTATTATGCCATCTTACGCACAATCAGATGTACCAATTATATTACCCATCCCTATGGAAAACAATGATAGATATTTTATTTTTTCGGCACACGCTGATTTTAAAAAAATAGATGGTGAATATTCATTCTTAATGATTGATGTGAATAGGAACGATAAAAAATTAATTTTTTATTTGACTCCAACTATAAGGTACGATTTAAAAAAAATAAATCATGACAATTTTAAAGAATGGAAAACAAAATATATAGGTGAGAGTAAATATGAATAAGCCAGATTCAGGTAGTCCATTTTTTATTTTCAGACCATTTGATATAACCACTATGGGTTATTATTCGTATTGTGATTTTAAAAATTTAGAATATCTAAAGACTAAATTTGATAATTGGAAAGCTGAAAGTAATTATCTTTGGCAAACTAAAAAAAATTCAAAAGACCTATAGTTAGGTGGTATGATAACCCAAAGGGTATGATTTGGGGGATAGCTGATTATCAAAATAGATATAGTTGGATGAATAAAAATGACCCACCATACTCTACCTTTGTTACGCAATCAGAATCAAGGGATATTTCTGTCGAAGAACATCTCGTATATTTAGATTTTCCAATTTGGTGGTTTTCCAACGATGTAAAAAATACAACTTATGGTAAGTTTGATTATGATGTTTTGATGAATTTTATTAATACGATGAATGACCTATCTTTACGGAAGAGTGGGTGGACAGGTAAAGATTACTTTAATTTGGTTAACGAGTACAATAAGAAATATCCTGAATTTGAAGATGAGGAGTATACTTGGATTGCAAATTCATTCGTAGATTTATATGGTTCCTTTAAAAAATATGGAAGATTAACCATAACTGTCATAGACAGGCCATACTCATTATTTGTTGGTTCGTCACACAACTTATTTTATGGTTCAGTACTTGGTTGGGACACCCTACCGATTTTTGTTAAAATTCCATTCGATAAGACTAAGGGAAAAAAGGGTATGAAAATATTAAAAGAAAGTTGGTACTGTTACATACAACCAAATAATTTTGCACATCAACGATATGATGATAGTGAAATATTTTATATGTTTTATATTGACATTAAGAATGAAAAATTTTATGGAAAAAAATATGATGTGAGTAAATTTGAATACTTCAGAACTAACATAGATAAACTACCAAGTGATTTATATAAAGAATTTGAGTTGATTGAAAGATGAAAGTTGCGGTATTAATACCAGGTGAGTTACGAGATGTACACAATGTAAAAAATTTATATGAAGATTGTGATGTATTTATACATTCTGATAAGAAATATTTGGATGATGTACGATACAAAATGAATAGGGCATATCCAATTAGATGGTCTTTTGAATCATTCGAAGGTGATGATGAAAGGAGATACGAAAAATATATTGAAAATTTTTCGTATAACATGCATAGAATAGTACAATGGTATAGATATACAAAACTATTAGAAAAGAATTTGAGTGGTTATGATATCATAGTTAAAACACGAACCGATTTGGTACATAATATAGATACATTGAAGGGGTTTTTGAAAAACAAAGTAATTGAAAAGGATACCTTGTATATCTTCAAGGATTGGTTATGGTATGGCGAACCAAAAACTATTTTGAAGACAGATTTATATGAAGACATTATTTTTTACATACATAGAGACATGGAATATCTCAAATTAAATTACGATACAATTTTGAAATCAGACTTAGATTCCATAAGATTTCATTGGTTAAATTATCCAAAACAATATATTAATGATTGGGACACATTTAAAGAGGATGTCAAAAAGAATTTACATGAATTAAATAAGATTCGCTCTGATAGAAGGGATTATAAAGGAACAGAAATTTTTACTCAAAAAATGTACACAAATTCATTTCCAAGTGAAAAGGTCTTCTTAATATTTCTAATCAATCAAGGAATTGTATGTAAGAATTTAGGATTCAATGTAAAGTTAGAAAAAAAGGATTTACAATAGAGATGCATAAAAGTCTTAAAAAAATATTATCCAACGCGTTTTCAAAATCATTTAATAAGAACTATCGACCAATATCCGAACCATCCGACTTTAATATTATGACTTTGGGATGTAGTAATGCATATGGAGCTGGTCTTAAACAAAATGAGGTATTTGATTATATTATCAAATCAGAAATAGAAAAAGATTATAATATTAAAGTTTCAAATTGGAATTTAGGTTCACCTGGTAAAGGGCCAGACCATTGTAAAATTATTTTTAATGAGTGGGCACCAAAATTAAAACCCAATATTGCAATATTTTGGTGGCCTAATTTCAGTAGGTATTTTATGTTTAACAAAATTACAAATAATTTTGATGATATTAAGGGGAAAGATGATGTAGTAACAAATTCCTATATAAAATACATCTCAACGGATGAACAAGATATTTATAATTGGTATTATAATTGTTATTTACTTGTTGAAAATATTTCTAAGGCGATGGGCATAAAATTGTTACATATCAGACCACTTTATAATAATTTACTCGATGATTACGCTGAAGAGCTTAACTTTTTACCTGATGGTATAATGACCTTTATTGATACTGTTAGTGATACAGATAAACATCCTGGTAAAAAATCCCACGAGCAAAGTGGTAAAAATATATATAAATTTTTAAAGGATAAAGGATATTTCGATGAAATATGTATTTGACATAGATGGAACGATTTGTAAAGAAGAGGGGGATGTTATAAGTCGAAAACCATATATTGAAAGAATAAATAAGATAAATAAATTATATGATGAAGGACATGAAATAGTATACATGACGGCTCGTGGGTTGAAAAGTGGTAGAGGTGAGACATATTATCGACCAATAACAGAAGAGCAGTTAAAATCATGGGGATGTAAGTATCATGAGTTATCATTTAAAATACATGATGCAGATTTTTTTATTGATGACAAGGGTATTAGTGATACGGACTTTTTTAAATGAATGTAGCCGTTTTTCTGTATGGTGAATATAGGCAGTTTGAATTAGCTGTAGAAATATACAAGGATAAGTTTAATTTTTTCAATACGGATTATTATGTATCATCGTGGGATTATAGTAGGGAAAGATGTGAACTCGGAACATATGATGAAGAACACTTTGTCACAGAGGATAAAATTAAAAAATATTTACCAAATGCATTAATTTCACTTCGAAAAGATAAAGATAGAGTAGGTAGATTTACGACAAAAATTTATCAACATTTAAGTATATGTGTAGATATGTGTAAAAATACTCGTAAAAAATACGATATGGTTATAGTAAAAAGAATAGATGGATTTGAAATATTTGATAACTCATTATTCGATAATGTAGATAGTAATTCATTGTATACGATGAATGGTCTTTCAGATGGAGTAAAATTTGATTTCGGAGATTTGTTTTTTTATGGTGGAGTTGAACCTGTGTTTAAATTTATCAAAGGGTTCTACAAAAAAATAGAATTAGGTTTGTTGGCAAATGTTCATGGACATCCTGATGAGTTTTTGTATGAGTCCGATATCTCAGTAAAAAAATTTCCAATCAAAGTAAATAGTTGTCTTATAAGACCGAATATGTTAGACATATTTAGGAATTGTAAATCATATGGTGACATTGACAAAAATATATTAGACGCGAATAGTAAGGCAACAAGTGAATGGTATGATAAATTAAGAAAAACTATCAGTAAGGTGTAGGTTGATGAAAGTATGTATTGCATTTGTGGGTGGTATTTTTATCGATAAAATATTAAAAGATTACCGATATATAGAACCTTGTTTCAAATACTTTAATAAAAATATTATTGATTGTAATGATGATTGTGATTTTGACATTTATATGAATTGTTGGTATACTGATAATGATATTGTTGATAAAATTAAAAATCTATACAATCCTATCGCATCAAGATTTGAAGAACCTTTTATAAAGAAGCCCATGCCTTCACGAGTGGTCACTCATAAACGGGTTTGGGAATTAATCAACCATGATAAAAAATATGACTTATACTTATTTTTAAGAACAGACATTATGTATATGTCAAAAATAATATTGAAGAATTTAAATCAAGATATGATTTATCATAATGATGGTGAGGTTCATTCTGGCGATTTTTTTTACATAATGAATTATACGAATGGATGTAAGTTCGTTCAAGCAACCGATAGTGGTATGATTATTGACGCAAACGCTTTGGAAGATTATTGTTCGGAGTTTTCACAGATGGTAAATTATCATAGGTCAGGTATCGGAGTCGAAGTGTATAGAAAACTATGGAACCCCAACAATAATACTAAAATTGAAAAACAAATTTTGGAAGATGTAATTTATGAATAAGAAACAATGGTTGTCACACATAGAAAGAAAATTTGATACTGATGATAAATCCCAATATAATTATGTTTTGAATCAAAGTGAGAGAACCACACATATACCTGGTTTTCAAGGATTTTTACAAAGTATTAATCAAGAAGATTTTTTTTACTATCCAAACACGCAAAAATTTAAAGAAAAATTATGTAACTTTTACAAGGTAAACATTGATGAGATTTTTTTATGTGCAGGTTCCGATGTAGGTATAAAATCAATATTTGAAGCATTTACTGATGGTGGTAAAGTAATTACTTCAATACCATCATTTCCAATGTACAAAGTTTATAGTGAATTATACCAATGTGATTATATTGAAATACCATATGAAAAAGACTACACAATTTCGATAGAAAAAATAATATCCAACATAACATTTGATACAGATTTAATCATATTGGCAAATCCAAATAGTCCAATGGGTGATTATAAATCATTTGAAGAGATAAAATTGTTATTAGAATATAATGTTCCAATACTGATTGACGAGGCATACATCGAGTTTAGTAATTACGATAGCATAATAAATGAGTTAAAAAACTATCCTAACCTATTTATTACAAGAACCTTTAGTAAGGGTTTTGGTGCGGCAGGTTGTAGAGTTGGAATGGTTTTTTCAAACAAAAAAAATATCGAATTGGTGTCTAAATTTAGACAGATGTATGAAATATCTAACATATCAATGAAGTATTGTGAATTTTTAATTGATAACTATTCTATCGTAGACGATTATATTAGTAATGTTAAAAAAGAAAAAAAGAAAATTATATCATTGTTAAATAGTGATTTTGATGTTATAGATTCAAATTGTAATTGGATTCATTTTAATAATAAAAAAGATAATTTAGATACTATTGAGATTTTTAATCAATACAAAGTATTAGTAAAGTTTTGTGAGGTTCCACACGATGACAGAAAAAATTGGTGTAGATTTGTCATCCAACCTGACATACATAATGAACCATTTGTAAAGAGGTTAGTTGATGTCCAAAAAAGTTATAAATCCTAAATCGATTCCTTATTTAGAAAAGTTTTTCCAAACTCATAAATTATTTTATGTAACAGATTTTCCGTGGCAGTTTTTTAATGCTGAAAGTGCAAACGCCTTCAGTACGATTGATAATACCTCGACTAATTTGGGAGATAGTGTTTGGAATCCTAGCAACAATAGAAAATTAAGGTATAAGTGGTTATGTGAAGAATATGGACTTTTCAATACAATATCAAGAGAAAAAAATGACCTTTTTAGAATATTAGAATACGCATTCAATAAAGATAATCCATATACAATAAGACAAAGAAGATATTTAACTCAACAATTAATTGAGTTTGATGGTGTTATGAATAATCCAATTCACTTTTCAATAAAACCTAAGAAAGATGGTGCAGTATTTGATATAGATGTTCCTGGTTCTTGTAGGAATTTCGAGATGGTTTGTCATCCAGGTGCCACAAGAGGTGCGGCTCATGTATTTTTGAGAAGTAATAGTAAAAAATTATTTTTGTATATTAATAAAATTCATTACGGAAATATGAAATTGCACATGAATGGTAAAATTACAGAGATTAAAGATTTCAATAATCTCGTTGATTATTTTACACCAAACTTCGAAACTGATGAGGATTTATTATATAACTTTTCAAGTGAAGGGCCTGAAGACTCTTACCAAGACAATATGAAATATCATAAACAGACTGAATGTAATGTTTTGAAATGTTTTGAAATTAAAAAAATCGATAAAAAGGGTAAAATAGTTAATGATAGAGAACAAAAATTTTTAAAAACGGAGACATTCCAATCAGATGCCTTCTCGGATAATTATAATATATCAAATATTCTCACAAATTCACCATTGACCGTATATTCAAATCACGAAGAGATTGGTGTTGTAGAATCTCATTTACTTAAAAATAGAAATAAGTTATTGGATAGAAACTTTAAAGACCGACATGGAGCACATAATCCAGTAGATTTAATTTCTATGCGTGATTATATGTTTGCACATAGACCAAAGTTTCATAGTGAAATTGAGGAAATACTATATGGTAAAATCGAACAGTTCTTTGGCAGACTTGGAGAACTTGATGTCGAAGTTTTGAAAAATAATCTTTTTGATGAGTATAGGTTTGAACTACAAGATAAGTACTTTGAACATCATCATGGTCAAAAATTAAATTATAAAGAAATTGTTGAGGAGAATAATTTTAAAGGTTTTGCCATTTGGATTGATAAAAGTTTAGTTGGTACTTTTGATAGAGAGGCTTACGAATTTTTATATCTTGTGAGAAATGACATCGCATTAACTAAGACGGAAGATGATAGAGTTGCAATTATTAATTGTGAACACGAAGATTGGAATAATTATGGATTTAGCACAGATAAAATTTGGATTTTAAATGATGATTTTATAGAACATGAAACTCAAGGTAACTATATAGATTGGCATTGGAATGGGAAAAAGAGAGTAGAGGGAAACCATAATAGACATGGTGAGAAAGATGGTAAGTGGACTTATTGGTGGAGAGATGGAAGTTTGAAAGAAATTAAGAATTGGAAAAATGGTTTACCTTGTGGAATCAATATTATATATTGGGAAAGTGGACACAAATATAAAGAACGAAACTTCTCACTCTTTGATACTGAAAATGGTGGTGGAGAAGGTCTTTTAGAGGGGTTGATGACGATGTGGTATGAAGATGGACAAATAATGCGAGAGTTACATTACAACAAGAATAGGTGGAATGGAAGGGAAACTAATTGGTACAAAAATGGACAGAAGAAATCTGAAGGGTGGCATGAATATAATAAAAAACAAGGTACTTGGTGTGCGTGGGATGAACAAGGTAATTTACTAAGTGAAAGAGTCTACGATAAAGGAGAAATTGACACACGATGATATTATTAACAAATGGTGATAGTTGGACACAAGGTGATTCACCAGCACAAACAATCAATTGGGAAGCAACAAAAACATTGGATTGGTATGATATAATACCTGAGTTTGGAAATATATCCACACATATGCCTAAAGGTTCAATGACTCAGACCAAATCATTGTATAAGTTTTATGACAGTCAAGTTTGGCCTAAAGTATTAGGAGAAAAACTCGGAGTTGAAACTTGGAATTGTGGTAAGTTAGGAATTAGTAATGATAGAATTTTTAGAACTACCATAAACTCTATCGAGTACTTAGAATCTTTGGGGAAAAAAGATTTATTCGTTGTTATCGGTTTAACTTCGGTACTGAGATATGAAACTTGGAATGAATACAAACCAAATCAATGGGAATGTACAAGAATACATCCTGACGATTTTATAGGTAAAGATGGTAGGGGATACAAATTTTGTGACAATGTCATATATAAAACAACTATGAATATAATAAATCTTCAAAATTTTTGTAAAAATAAAAACATACCTTATTTATTTTTTGGTGCCTTTGATGACATGGATGAAGATTTAAAAACCTCTGCATTATATAAATATATCGATTTAAATCCCATCTATAATCATAATTTTAACGGACATTTTAAACATTATATCCAAGATAAGTTTAACATAACTTGGTTTGATAAACCATATTTTGATGTGAGACATCC
>MDTA01049328.1_pt1 | contig 11515 bp, 9 predicted proteins | sample 811151 | NCBI WGS metagenome assembly MDTA01 (sample SAMN05326648, study PRJNA326480) | marine metagenome | isolation source: seawater | place: Indian Ocean: South | collected 2010 | reverse complement strand
TATTGTTCAATAAATGAACAGTATAGTATTATTAATAATTTTAATCAATAATAATTTGGTTTAAGAAGTCTAACTCCAAAACGCAATTATAAATAAAATATGAACTATCAGTCGCAAATAAGAGATTTCAAATTAAATTATTTTTTTTGACTTAAGAATTTACAAATTTATTATTTTTTTAGCACCTAGTTTAAGTTTTCTGAAAATTCCTCTAGTATCGATTATTAGTTTTGCCTCTTTGGCGATCAGTCTATAATTAATATTATCGTGATCAGTTAAAATTATTGTCATGTCGTATTTTTTTACTTCTTTTTTTGTTAGTTTTACACTTTTAAGAATTTTATTGTTTTGTCTACCAATTTTAGTTGTTTTTATGTAAGGGTCAAAGAAGTTATAACTTATATTGTACTTATCCAAAAGTTTCATAAAAACATAAGTGGTTGACTCTCTGTCGTCATCAATATTCTTTTTAAATGATAGTCCAACCAATAATATTTTTTTTGGGTAAAATTTTAATATTTTTTTTACTATATAGTCTGGCATATTATTATTTATGCTCCCAGATGCTTTTAAAATTATTGGATCATAACCTTTCTTTTTTGATATCCAGGATAGATAGTAGGGGTCTATTGGAATACAGTGTCCACCTAAACCAGGCCCTGGATAAAATTTTTGGAAACCAAAATTTTTAGTAGCAGCAGCCTCAATTACTTGCATTACGTCAATATTTAAATTGTGACAAATCATCTTTAGCTCGTTCACGAGCCCTATATTAACTGATCTATATAAATTTTCTAAAAGTTTACTTGTTTCGGCTATCTCAACATTCTCAGTTACAACAACTCTTCTAGCTACATTGTTATAAAATAATTTAATTAATTTTTTACATTCATTCGTAATTCCAGATGCTACTTTTGGAGTAGTTCTATAACTAAATGTTTTATCACCTGGATTTTCTCTTTCTGGAGAATATCCAGAAAAAAAATTTTTCCCCATTTTAATCTCTTTAAAATATTTTTTGGTTAAATATCGAGTTACGCCAGGGTAAACAGTACTCTCTAAAATAATTAATTTTGAGTTTAAATTAACTTTTTTTGAAATATTTTTATAACAATTTTCAAGAAAACTTAAATCAGGTGTTTTTTTTTGTTTTTTTAAAGGTGTTGGTAAACAAATCACAATAATATTAACATTATTTAAAATTTCGTACTTTGAACTTAAATTATTTTTTTTAGTTTTAAAATATTTTGCATCTACTGTTTTGATATATTTTTGATTATTTCTTAGCATTTGAATTTTTTTTAAATCACTATCTACTCCCATAACCTCAAAGCCTTTATCAATAAATCTTTTAGCCAAAGGTAGACCGACATAGCCTAAACCCACAATTCCAATAATTGCTTTTTTAGAAATTATTTTTTCTTTTAGTAATTTAAAAGTTTTATTCATTCAATTAATTTAACTAAAACTTTTTTTTACGCTATTTTTCCAAATATTAATACTAGCTAGTTGCCAAAAAAACATCATATGATTCTCTTTTTGCTGATTATTATTTATTATTTTGTTATGATTTTCATAAAGTTTTTTTATTTTTTTAGTGTCATATAAACCACATTCTTTAAAATCTTGAGAGCTAAAAATATCATTCAAAAGACTTGTATATTTATCTGAAAGCCATAAATGCGATGGAGCGTTCCAACCAGTTTTTCTAATTTTTTTTAAATTATACTTAGGTGTAATTTCTTTAAATGTATCTCTAAATAGAGTTTTTTGAACACCATTATCAATTTTTAAAGAATTAGAAGCAGATAACATGGTATTAAAATGATCATAATCCAAGTAAGGGTAAATATTTTTTATATTATTAAATTTAGAATTATTGAAGTCCGAAATTAGACAAACTGGCAACATCTCAAAATTTATTTCATTTAATGTTTTATTAACTAGATAAGAATTTGATTTAGAACTATTTAAAAATTTTACAGAAATATCTTTTAATGAATATTCAAAATATTTAAATATTTTTTCTTTTTCAAAAAAATTATATTTATTTTTGAGTTGACGTTTAATATATATGATTTCCAAATTTAAATTTTTCTTAAAAATTGGATGATTATGATTTTTTATCCAAGAATTTATTTCGTATTCTAGTTTTTTGTAGTTTCTTTTTTTCATTAAATCTGCAAAAAAATAATGAAAATAATCGTACTCCCCTGCATTTAATTGATCACCTCCTAAGCCGCTTACATAGTTCTTAAAACCTCTCTTTTTGATTTCCTCTTTAAAGATTGCATCCACAAACCAAGTGACAGTATGATATGGATAATCAGTACTTGAGCAGTGTTTAATAATTTTCTGATCGATGTTTTTTGAACTAATTTTTATATTATGCCAAATTATTTTTTTTTTATCAAAAAAATTTAAAAAATTTCTTACCTCATCTTTCTCATTATATGTTTTATCATCATATGTAATTGTAGCAGTTTGAATTTTTTTTTCAGGAAACATTTTTTTAGTTAAAGCAACTAATGAAGATGAGTCTATCCCCCCTGATAGGGAGAATAAAGTATCATCCAAATTATTAATCTCTTTCACAATTGACGATTTCAAATGATTTAGTATTTTATTTTTTATCAATAAATTTTTCTCTGTATAAAGATCAATTTTATAATTGAATTCTTTCCATTTTTTTAATTCAAGACTCTTGATAGCAAAATTTTTAGTTAATTTTACTTTCAGAAAATGAGCAAGTGGAATTTTTTTTATATTTTTAATAGGTGTTTCGTTATTCCATTCAATATATCTATAATGAGAAAAAGAAAATTTTTTTAAAAAATCCTCATTAAATCTGTAATACTTGCATTCTTCTAAAATGTATTTGATTTGATCAGAAATTATGAAATCATTATTTGATTTCTTGTAATAGTAAAGAGGAGCTGTACCAAATACGTCATTATTTATGAATAAAAAATTTTTCTTCAAATCAATAATTAAAAATGTACAATTATTTTCAAAAATTTTAATAAGATAATTTAATCCATAATTTTCATATAAGTTTATGATCGCCTTTTTTTTCTTAACTAAATTCATGTAATACTGATCTACATTTACTTTTTCAGTTATAAACGCAAAAAAAATTTTGTTAGAAAAAAATTTTTTTTCTTTGTCTATATCTTTTATACAGAAATTATTAAAAAAAAAATCTGTAGATCTTCTGCTTGAAAATTTTTTATCTGACCGAAAGATTATTTTCATCTTTTATAATAAACCTCATACCAATTAATATATCTTTTTATTCCATCATAAATATTTACTTTTGGCTTATAGTTTAATTTTTTTCTTGCTTTACTTATATTGGCAAGTGTGGAAATTACATCACCTTGCTGTAGTTTTTTATGTGAGATTTTTGCTTTTTTTTTAAGATGTGTTTCAATTATTTTTAAATATTTCAAAAGAGAAGTTTTTTTTCCACTGCCAAAATTAAAAACCTCAAATTTTTCTTTATTAGATCTCTTTGAATACTTATATACTGCCTTGCTAATACCTTGGACTATATCGTCAACAAAAGTAAAATCTCTATTATGGTTTCCATAATTAAAAATTTGAACTTTATTATTATTTTTAATATTTGTAACAAACTTATAGAGCGACATATCAGGTCTTCCCCAAGGACCATAAACAGTAAAAAATCTAAAAAGAACAAAATTCATTTTGTAAATTTTGCTGTAAACCTTGCCGATTAATTCATTGCTAATTTTTGTAGCCGCATAAAATTGCTCTGGTTCGTCTACAGTAAAATTTTCTTTTAATATTTTACCTTTTTTATTACCGTAAACACTACTTGTGCTAGCAGAAAAAAAATTCTTCACATTATTTTTTCTTGAAATTTCTAAAAGATTAAAAAAACCAACCATATTTGAGTCAAAGTATTTTTGTGGATGAGAGATAGAATATCTCACTCCAGCCTGTGCTGCCAAATTAATTACTAAGTCAAAATTGTGCTTTTTAAAAATTTTTGATAATTTTAATTTATTGTTTAAATCAACCTTATAAAATATATAATTTTTACTTTTATTTAAAATTTTATTTCTGTCTCTTTTAATTTTTACATCATAATAATTATTTAAATTGTCAACTCCTACTACTTTATTATTTTCTATTACTAATTTTTTTATAAGGTGAAAGCCAATAAAACCTGAAGATCCTGTAACTAAAATTTTCATAATTTATTTTTTTTAAAAAAACCAAATATTGTATATTTTCCTGAAGGATCAATGACTCGTTGAATTTTATCCATTTCTAAACCTGTTTGTTGTGAAAGTAATGCTAACGATTGATCAGAAAATAAATGAAGATGAGCAGGGTTTAGTTCATCTCTAAATTTTCCTAGTTTTTTAACCCTAGAGTCTGGAACTTCAACATAAACAACTCCATTTTTATTCAAAAGGCTAGTTGCGTGTTTTAAAAGTTGACGTGGATTAGCTATATGTTCTAGCACCTTATTAAAAGTTATTAAGTCGAACTTTCTTGTTGGCTTAAAACTTAAAAAATTTTTATTTATTATATTTAATTTTAATTTCTTATTGCAAAAATTTGTGTAATTTTTGTCAAATTCAATTCCTTGAGTTTTCCATTTTAATTTTTTCATCTCATACAAAAAAATACCTATACCAGACCCGATGTCTAAAACTCTTTTTGGACTATTTGTTTTCTTTCTAAAAAAATAATCATTTATTCTTTCAACCCTATTTTTGTTATCTGATCGATTTTTCGGCAAATTTGCTATTGATTTAAATTTTGTTTCTAAACTTTTTTCATTTTTGTAAGTAAGATTAAAATATTCTTTCGAGTATAATGATTTGAATTTAAAATTTATTTTTGCGAAAAGATGATTACATAATTTACACTCGTAGTAAGATCTATTGTAAGAACCTATAATATTATACTTTTTCTCTCCTACTGGCCTTTTATTGTATTGAAAAATTTTTTTACAATAAGAAAAATTACATTTACAATTTATTGTCGAAGAAAGCTTCATTTTTGATAGTTTTCTAAAAAAATTTTAGTCGAAATTATTGAAAACAAAAATTTATTAAAATTTATGTCCTTTTTGTAATTATTAAGATTATTATAGAGTTTTTTCATATCTATCAAGTTTTTCATAACTTTATCTTTCAAAAAAAAGTTTTTTAAAGTAATTTTTTTTTCATTATCTAAAAATAAAAATAAAGAGGCATTAAATCCAATTTTCCTTTTATTTTTTCTTACAATAGGATCTAAAACATTTTTAAAGGCATCTCTTAATATTTTCTTTTGATAATTACCTGATATCAAAAATTTGGTTGGTATCGTGCTTGAGAATTCGAAAATACTTTTATCTAAAAAAGGGCTTCTATTTTCTATAGAATTTTCCATACAATTTAAATCTTCATGAATAAGAGTAATAGGTGTTATTTCAAAAAAAATCTCATTGAACATTCTGTTTCTTAAATGGTCACTTGTAAAATTTTTTTCTTTTTTAAATTTTTGTTTAGCAAATTTGAAAACCTTAAAATAATCTCTATTGTTTAAAAAAATATTAGAGTACTCATTTTTAGATTTTAAGTAAAATTTAGGATTTTTAAGATTCGTATTATTAATAAATTTTCTAGCTCCTTTGGACCAACCTTCAATATTTTCTTTAGTTCTATTTTTCGAATTTTTAAAAAATTGTAAAAAATGATCATAATAGCCTGTAAACTGTTCGTCAGCACCAGTGCCTGATAAAATTACTTTAAATTTTTTTTTTTAACCTTGTTTATCAAAAAATTTTGAGCAAAGTAACTGATCGTCGATATAGGTTGATCGTGGTACTTAATCTGATTTTTTAAATTTTTAATAAAATTTTTATAATTTATTTTTATCTTTTCCGACTTAATTTTGAGAAATTTTTCAGTTTTTTTTATAAAAAATTCTTCATTATAAGAATCTTTATCAATTAAAGAAAAACATTTAAGTTTTTTTCTTTTTAGTTTTTTTTTAATTAAACCTGCAATTATGGAAGAGTCTATCCCACCACTCAAACTAACAGCTATTGGAACATCAGCTATTATTCTTTTTTCTAAACTTTGAGTCATTAAACTTCTTAATTTTCCACAAAAATTTTTATAGCTGTAAATGTTATTAATTCTATTTTTGGGTGACCAAAATTTATTTATCTTAAGTTTAAGATTTTTTAGATTTAATTCACCAATACTAGCTTTGGGAAAAGAATAAATATTGTTAAAATACGTGTTATTGTCTGTATTGAGAATTTTATAACCAAACTCTAAATTTTTTTTAATTTTTGAGAAATTAATTTTTAATTTTTCTTTAGACAAACATCTTATATATTTTATCTCTGAACTAAAAAAATACCCTTTTCCACTTTTATAATAGTAAAGGGGTTTCTCACCAAATAAATCTTTTGAAATGATAATTTTATTTTTATCTTTGTCAAAAATCAGAAAAGCCCACATCCCGTTTAAAAGCTTTATAAAATTTTTACCATAGTGATGATAAGCGGTTAATAAAACTTCAGTGTCTGAAGTTGTTTCAAATTTGTATCCCAACTTTATTAGTTTATTTTTAATTTCTTTAAAATTATATATTTCACCATTATATATCATTATCTTATTAAATTTTATAAATGGCTGATTTGATCTATTATTTAAATCAATAATTTTTAGTCGAGAATGAAAAAATAAAATTTTTTTTTTTTTAAAATTAAAGCCGAGATGCTCTTGATTGTCAGGGCCTCTGTTCTTCATTAAAGACAACAATTCTTTTGTTTTTTTTAATGAAAACTCTTCTTTACCGATGTAAGCAAGGATACCACACATTGTACGAATAGATCATTTTATATATTATAATAACTAGTAATGAAATCAAAAGTTGATAAATATCTAATAAATAAAAATTAGAATTTATGAAAAATTTGGTAACCGTATATATTATTAACTCGAACTATGGCAAATACATTTCTCAAGCAATACAAAGTGTGTTGGATCAAACATACAAGAAAATTGAGATACTCATTATAGATGATTTTTCTTCAGATGATTCAAAAAAAATAATTAAAAAATATGTTTCTAATCCAAAAATTAAAATAATATTCAACAAAAAAAAAATTGGACTTTTAAAATCTTCAAACATCGCGATTAAAGCCTCAAAAGGGGAATTTGTAATAAGATTAGACGCAGATGATTATTTTGATAAAAATTTAATTTCAATATTTATTAAAAAAATCAAAAAAAATATTAATTCTGCTTTTGTTTATTCAGATTACTATGAGGTAAACAAATTTTCACAAGTATTGAAAAAAGTAAAACAAATCAATATTTCTTCCGGTTCAAATATTAAAGATAGACCTATACTCGCAGCATGTTGTTTAATTAGAAAATCATTAATGATAAATGTTGGGTTATATGATGAAAGTTTTACAAGACAAGATGGATATGATTTTTGGTATAAAATTATAAATGAATACTCATTTTCTTATGTGCCAAAAGCATTATTTTATTATAGAAGGCACTCAAAAAATTTAACTAAAAATCTTACAAAACTTTTTAAAACAAGATCTGAAATTTTAAAAAAATATGCCTATAAAAAGAAAAATTTTACAAAAAATTCTTTAATAATTCCAGTTCGAGGCTATGAATTAGATAAAAAAAATTATCTCAAAAAAATCAAAAATAAACCAATTATTTTTTATACAATTGATGTAGCAATAAAAGTAAAGAACATAGATAAAATAATATTATCTTGTGCGGATACAAAATTATTAAGAATATGTAAAAAAAAATATAAGAGTAGAATTCTTTATCATAAAAGAAAAACTGATGAAGCATTGTTAAATCAAAATTTTAGAACAAGCTTACTAAGTGCTCTAAGAAAATTTCATTTAAATCCTGATAATTTAGTTATATTGACACCAGAATACCCTCATAAAAAAACTTTTTATATTGAACAAGCTCTTAATAAAATGAACTTACACAATTTAGATAAAATTATTACTACAACCTATGACGTTGATCATAATTTTTATCAGTATATAAAAAATGGCATTAAGTTAATAAGTAACGATAATCAAAAATTGCTTAGATATGAAAAAAAATTGATACTTAAAGAAACAGGCGGAATAGTAGTTTTTAACTTAAAATCTTTTAAACGAAACAAGATAAAGAAAATTTCAAACGTTATAATTGATGAAAGAAGCGCATATAAAATTTAAATTAAGATCTTTTGATTTTTTGTAAAACTTTTTTTTAATTTTTTTCCCAAAATTTTTTTATAATCTCTCGTATCTAAACCAATATTTGGTCTTAGAAAGTTCAAATCGCTCAATTGAACAATAGTTCCTTTTTTTTTATCTTTATTAAAGTAAACTGCCCTTCTAAAACTTTTAACATTTCCAGAACTTATTTCTCTAAAAGTTGGTTTTGTAAAATCCTTTTTTATAAATTTTTTTATTCTTTTAATTTTTTCAATTAAATTTTTGGTTTCATTTTTTGTTAAAGAAATTTTATGATCCCTAAAAGTTTTATTTGATCTATCATCTGTAAAATGAAATTCTAAAATTTGAGCACCTAAACAATAAGCTGTAATTAGAGCTAGATCTCCTTTATTGTGATGAGAATATCCGATAATATTTGAAAATTTTTTCAGCTGTGACATTGCATAAATATTTACTTCATTATCATTAGTTGGGTAATCAGAGGTACATTGTAAAAGAGATAAATTATTTTTATTCTTATAAAATGGAATTTTTTTTATGAAATTAACAGTTTTTTTTATTTCCTTAAAACTTGATAAACCGGTGGATAAGATAATAGGTTTTTTAAATTGAGATATTTTCTTCAGTATTGGATATGCAGTTAAATCACCAGAGCCAACTTTAAAAAAATCTAAATATTTATTTAATTTTTCAATTGATTGAATATCCCAAATAGAAGCAACATATTTTTTTTTATATTTTTTACATAATTTTGCTAGCTCTATATGTTGGTCAATCGATAATTCAAATCTTTTAAAATGTTTATTTCTTTTTGGAGAATATCTTTTATTCACTAAATCATCACCTGTGTAAATTTGAAATTTAATTACATCAACATCGGCTTCAACTGCGAGTCTCAACATTTTTTTTGCTTTAGTAAAATTTCCTTCATGATTGCCTCCTATTTCAGCAATCATTAACGGCCCATATTTTCCTTTAAAGATTTTATTCATTTTAAAATAAATTAGTCTTATTTTATAAAATTTGTAATTTAATTAGCATACTTTTTTTACATCCTAAACAATTTAATGAAAATAGTTTTATTATTTGGTTTATTTTGAGTCAACTAAGGCAAAATTCTTCTTTACTGTTCATGAAATGAACGATATTGTTCAAACAATGAACGATTTAAATAAAAATTCTGAAGATTATTTTAAAATTTTAAGAAAAATTCAAAAAAGTCCAGAGCACTCACAACGCGAGATGGCTAATGAGTTAGGCTTTAGTCTTGGAAAACTGAATTATTGCCTTAAAGCCTTAAGGCAAAAAGGTTTGATCAAAATAAGAAATTTTAAAAATAATCCCAATAAATTAAATTATTTTTACGTGCTAACTCCAAAAGGGATATCAGAAAAAACAAAGCTAACTATAAATTTTATGAAAAGAAAATTTAAGGAGTATGAGGAATTAAAAAAGGAGCTCAAGTAGACCTATAATTCTATAATTGTAAGAGTATGGGTGGCAAAGTTTATCTAAATGAATTCTCTAGTCTTAAGTGAAATTGATAATGAAAAATTTGAAAATGAAAATATATTTGTTTTGGAACAATATTTTAAAGACTTTTATAAAAAAAAACATTTAACGAATAACATAATAATTTTACCTCCCTATAACGAAAAAAAGAGTCAACGTATAGCAGCATATGAAAAATGTAATAAAATTTACAAAGAGACTTTGAAAGATATTTCAGAAGCTTTAAATAAATTTCATAACATTAATTTTAGTAATAGATCTTGGGAAATTATCTTTGGAGATTGGTTAATGTATTATGTTTGGATTTTATTTGAAAGATACAATAGTTTTACTGAAATTTTAGAAAATTATGAACTAAAACATATTTATGGTATTAAAAATGATAATTTTATTTTTGCTGGAAATAACACAATTGATATTGTCTATTCTTCTATTGATAGTGAGTGGAATAGTAATTTATACCTTCGAATTTTAAATTATATTAATTTTAATCAAAGTAAAATATCTTTTAAAAACATTTCAAATAACAAAATAAATAGAAATATAATAACAAAAAAAAATAATCTTATTAAAAAATTTTTTGAAAAAATTTTTAAATTACTTTCTGTTTTGAAATCTAAAAATGATGCAATTATAATAAACACATACTTACCACCACTATACGAAAAAATCTTTGAATTATTACTTTTCCAAGTACCTCAGTTATGGAAATTTGATGATATAGATTACAAATCCTATGATTTAAAATTAAGATCTAAAATTAACCTAAAAGTTGGAACAGAGAAAAATCTAAGTAATTTTATTAAATTAAATATAAAAGAATTTTTACCAAACTGCGTAGTCGAGTCTTTTTCAGACATTTTAAAAGCATCAAAGAATGCAGGATTTCCAAAAAATCCAAAATTTATTTTTACATCAAATGATTTTGAAGGAAATCAGATATTTAAGTTTTATACCGCAAGCTTAATTATGGAAAAAAAAACAAACTATCTAATTGGTCAACATGGAAATTTATATTTTACAGATTTACGAATTGATAAATATCGTCCAGATTTTAAAACATGTGATAAATTTTTTACTTGGGGACATTCCAAACCGCCAAAGTTTAAAAGTTTATTTAACTTTTCTTCTTACGGGCGTAAAAAATATAAATTTCAATCTAAAAAAGATTTATTAGCTGTGGTTTCACCACTTGATTATAAAATTTATCCTTACAATAGTATTGCCCAAACAGAGTCAGGGTATGAAAATGTTTTAAGTGTTTTACAAAAAATTAATAAAGAAATTTCCAATAACGCAGTAATAAGGTTAAATCATCAGTACAAATCTTCAAAGGGTAGATATTATTTTGAAAAATACTTTAAAAACTGTCCATTCAAAATAGAAATGGGTGAAAGAACATTTGTAAAAGCAAGATGTGAGTCAAAATTAACTTTTTTCAATTACGATAGTAGCGGTATATTAGAAAATTTAGCACTTAATTATCCTACCATTTGTACATGGAATAATGTGGAGGACAATGTTAATGAAAAATTTTTAAAAAATTACGAGATGCTTATAGATGCTAAAATTTTATTTTTAAATAAAGATGATCTTGTCGAACACTTAAATCAAGTTTGGAATAGCATTGATGAGTGGTGGCTATCCAAAAATACTCAAAATAATATTAAAAAATTTAATCAAAAGCTTAATATAACAGGAGATTACTCCTCTTTATTTGAGCTAAAAAAAGCTTGCTTAGAAAAAAAT
>MDTA01017600.1_pt1 | contig 11515 bp, 4 predicted proteins | sample 811151 | NCBI WGS metagenome assembly MDTA01 (sample SAMN05326648, study PRJNA326480) | marine metagenome | isolation source: seawater | place: Indian Ocean: South | collected 2010 | reverse complement strand
GTCCATTAATACTTGAAATACTACCATTTGATGGTTCATTTAAAATACTTACTTGTAATTCTGAAGATTCATCTGATGCATCTAATTCAAAAACTATCTGCTCATCTTCATCTATATTTAAAATCATATCATTAACAATTGGTGCTTGATTAACAGGTAAAACATTAACTTCAAAGTTAATACTAGCTACATCTCTAGATAGATTATCACTTGCTGTAACTGATATAAATCCTGAACCTATAATGTTTTGTTCTAATGAAAGTCGTAAGTTGCTATCATTTATTGTTACTACAACAGCTTGATGATTTTCAAATATACTATACTCAAGATTATGACCATTTTCAACATCATAAAAATGTTGAGTTAAATCAATCAAAAAATCATCACCATTTTGATACAATATTAAATTATCAATTTCCTGTATGACTTGAGGTGAATCGTTTATCTCATTTATATTAAGATTGAAGTTAGTTGTTGAGGCTAAATTACCATCTGATACTAAAACTGAAACCTCGACAATTCCACTTAAATTTTGATTTGGAATTATTGTAATTAATTCATCTGAAATATCAAATGCTAAATTCTGACCGGTAGCAGAATAGATAAGACTATCGCTATCTACATCATTAGCAACTACTCTAAATGAGGTGCTTGAATCTTCATCAATATAAATATCGTTAATTATTGAAACTGAAGGTGGATCATTTACTGAAACTACACTTAAAATAAAGGTCTCAGTATCTGTGGCTGAGCCATCACTACTGTTAACAATGACAACTATATCACCAAAATAATTTTCATTAGGCTGAACAATTAAAATATCCTCATTGATTGATACCAATGAATTGCCGTTAGAAGAAGCAGTAAATGTAATCTCATCACCTTCAGCATCATCCGAAAAAAGCTGTAAAGATAAAGTGGAATCTTCCTCAATGCTTTGATTACCAATAAATGATAACTGCGGGGAATCATTTATAGAGCTAACAAAAACAGTAAATTCACCTGAATCAACCAACTCTCCATCTGATACATATAAGTCAACAATAAATTGACCAAAATAATCTTGATTTGGAATAATACTCAAAGTATCTGAGTTTATTTCAAAAATAGCATTGTCTGATGGTTCAACAATAATTTCTAAAAAATCTTGATCAACATCAAATAGATCCAATGGAATATTAATGGGGTGATCCTCCATTGTATTTTGAGCAAGTATAGTACCTAAAACTGGTGCGTCATTAATAGGCAGTACGTTGATATCGATTTGTTGAACTGAAGCATCTTGTCCATCATTAACACTAATAAACACCTCTAATAAACCATTGTAATCTTTCTCTGGTATAATTAAAATTATGGAACCATCCATTACAATATCTGCATTATCATTTGTATTTGCAGAATATACAAGATTATCACCTTCTACATCTGTCGCACTGATATTTATATATAACGAATCATCTTCATTCATTATCTGATTCGGTATTTCAACAATATCAGGGGGATTATTTACACCTTCAATGGTGAGATAAGCTGTAGCAGGAACTGATTCAATCTCTCCATCAAAAGCAGTAAAAATAAATGAATCTAATCCAAAATAATTTTCATTTGGTGTATAAATATATAATAAAAGTCCATCATCATATTCTAATGAACCATTTGAGGGACCTGAAATTAAATTAAATGAAATTGTATCACCATCAATATCCATCCCAATAAACTCAATTTCTAATGATTGATTTTCTAATAATGTCTGTTGGATATCATAAGTAATTGGCGCATCATTTTCAGGTAATATTGACAATGAAACTAAAGCTGGCTCTGAACTATACTGATTGTTTGTGACAATAAATTCAAAACTATCTAGGCCATTAAAATTTAAATTTGGCGTATATGTTAATGTTGGCAGATTACCAGATAAACTTCCATTGATTGGATTTGAAACAATTAAAAAATCTAAACTTGAGTGATTTTCCGAGACATTATACCCAGTAAGTGTGAGTAATATTGATGAATCTTCTGATAAATTAAGAGACTGAGATTCCGCAACAGGTGCAAGACATGAAGTCCCATCACCACCACACTCACCACATTCATCAATCAGACTTGTCCCAAAACAGATACCTGCACAATCTTTATCCATATTCCCACCCGAACATATACCACAATCATCAGTATCATTTGTTTCACACAAGGGCTCAATATCATCACTATTTTGAACCCAAACATCAGTGACATCATCTAAGCATAGGGAAACTGAATCACCACTTCCTAAAGAATCTCCATCAGCATCAAACCAATAATCTTGAGGGCCTTCAACAAAACAGCCACATCCTAAATTATCTGCATTTGCTATAACTCCTGTTTCACCTTCAGAACAAATACCACAATTATCTACTATTGCTAAACCACCATAAATACCATGACAATCTTGAGTACAAGGTCTATTATCGTAAGGCAAAACTTCACCAAACAATTGATCATCACACACTGAATCATCATCACTTGATAAAATCAAATCTCCACCATTTTCTTCATTGTTAATACCTACTCTGTATCCGCAAATACAATTACCGCACTCATCAATAAAGGATGATCCACCTGCAATTCCTGCGCAATCTGGAACTAGTGCACGCATACTAGTAATTGTATAAAAATCATTATTTTGATAATAGCCATTGTATGAATCATCAAAAATAACTTCTGTATCATAGAAAATATCGTCTGAACTATCATAAATTTTAAACGTTGGGAAATCTCCTGGGACTAAATAATCCTGGGTCCATTCTGTATTATCATTCCCCATAGCAGGAACAGTTGTATAAGCTCCTGTCCATGGAATAGAACCCACACAAACATCATCTTTAAATGCAGCTATCCAATCCTCAAAATAGCTCAAGGAATCATTTGAGATATCAGCTAATTCAATAAAATAAAATACTTGAGCAGTTGATTGACTAAAATCAAATTCTTCAGGCCTATAAATACAAGTACCATTATCTATGGTTATATTATCACCGCAGCCTTCACCTTGATCAGGAATATTATCAGGTAGACAATCATAGTTATAAGCTAATTCATCCATACACCCTGAACATGTTGAATTATCACCAGCACAAACACCACATTGATCTGTGTCATTAGAATTACATTCAGGCTCTAGGTCATTATTATTCTGTACCCATTGTGAAGGAACATCTGATAAACAAAAATCAATGTAGTCTCCAAAGCCTAAACCATCGTTATCAATATCTTCCCAATAAGGCAGAGCTGCTGGCTCAAAACAACCACATCCTAAATCATCAAGTCCATTACCATTACAAACGTCACAGTAATCAACCTCGCCATCACATTCGGGGTATGGATCAGAACAATTAATTAACCAATTTTCAGGTAGGTTATCTAAACAAAATTCAGTTTCAGTTCCAGGACTTCCTAGACCATCAAAATCAGAATCTTCGCAATACTCTAATGCTTCTGGCTCAAAACAACCACATCCTAAATCATCTGAGCCATCACCTCCACAAATACCGCAATGATCATAAAAATTATCAAAGCAATCAGGAAACAAATCATCAGTATTTAAAACCCATCCATTTGGCTGTTGATTAATACAAAAGAGAGAGGGTTCGCCACTACCCAATTCATCACCATCTGAATCAAACCAATATTGGATTGGTCCAGGTTCAAAACAACCGCAACCCAAATCATCTAAATTACCACCATTACACACACCACAGGTGTCAGTATTATTTGAAAAACATTCAGGTTCTGGGTCTGTACAATTTGCTACCCAACTGTCTGTCAAATCAGCTAAACAAAAATATGTATCAGTACCTTCAGTTCCTAGTCCATCACCATCTGTATCTTCACAATATGAAATAGCTGGTGGATTATAACAACCACAACCCAAATCATTATAATTTTCTTCAAGACCTGTGTCACCACCTACGCAGCTATTGCAATCATCAATTATAGCTGAACCAAAACATACACCTGCACAATCTTTGTCAGTATTATTTCCTGCACATATACCACAATCATCGATATCATTAGTATTACAGTCTGGTGATTCGTCGTTTGTATTATCAACCCACCCTGGTGGCTGAGAATCTTCACAATACAATTCATAATTTCCTGCTCCAAGACCATCACCATCTGAATCAAACCAATATTGGATTGGTCCAGGTTCAAAGCAACCACAACCCAAATCGTTTATATTTGCACCAGCGCATACACCACAACTATCAATATCATTTGTAAAACAATTAGGTTCTAAATCATTATTATTAAGAACCCAACCTTCAGGAATATTTTCTAGGCAGTATTGTGATGATTCCCCAAATCCTAGACCATCACCATCCACATCATACCAATAATCAAGAGGACCCGGATTAAAACAACCACAACCTAAATCATCTACATTTTCACCAGCACATATACCACAATCATCAATCATCAAAGTTATAGGATCTGGGTTTGAACAAAATTCTTCAGGATCTACATTATTTGAAACCCAACTATCAGGAACATCTTGTAGACAGTATTGTTGTGATTCACCAGCTCCAAATCCATCGTCATCTTCATCAAACCAATAACTTATTGGTTCAGGGTTAAAGCAACCACAACCTAAATCATCTATATTTGCACCAGCACATACACCACAATCATCAGTATCATTTGTTGAACAATACGGCTGATCATCAATATCATTACTAACCCAATTAAGTGGTAAATCAGCTAAACAAAATAACTGTGAATCACCATAACCAAGACCATCTTCATCAATATCATACCAATATTGGAGGGGAGCAGGATTGAAACAACCACAACCAATATCATCAGCATTTTCTCCTGCACATATACCACAATCATCGATTGATAGCGTGTTTAAATCTGTATTAAAGCAAGAAGGCTCCGGATCTAAATCATTATCAAGCCAATAAAGAGGTAGGTCATCATAACAAAATTCTTGTGATTCACCAGATCCGAATCCATCGCCATCTTCGTCAAACCAATATTCAGAAGGTCCAGGCATAAAACATCCACAGCCTCGATCATCTTCTCCACTTCCAAAACACACACCACATTCATCCTTGTCACTGTTTGGTTCATGGCCTGAACTGCCACCAGAACAGACACCACAATCATCATAAAATGCATCACCTCCCCATATACCCATACAATCATTTAAACAGTCATTATCTGGATTTTGATCACATACTCCACAATTGTCAAATTGGGCTAGCCCACCCAAGTTATTTGCACAGTCATAAACAACATCCATAGATTGAATCTCAAAAAATGCTAATGAGCCCTGAGGGAATCCTACATTTTCAGATGGAATAGCATGATAACTAACTGATTCTGAAGTCTTATAAATTTTAAATGTAGGATATTCACCAGGCAACATATAGCCAGCAGTTAAACAGCCATCATTAGTTCCTGATGAATCAAGTATACCACAATCATCACCCATTACTGGAATATCTGTGTAACATTGTGTTGAGTCCCCTATCTCAGTACATTCCCACTGTCTGGCACCAACACAAACATCGCCTTTGAAAGCTGCAATCCAATCGCCTACTTCTATAGGTATTCCATCTATACTAGCATTAAAAACAAAGTAGAATGCCTGTTCAGAAGATTGATTGAAATCAAATTCTACTGGCCTTACACTTCGATCACTAGATAACCCTAATGTTAGGGATATGATGAATAATATAATTTTTATTATTCTTATCAACTATTTATCACCTTTAAATATTGCTAACTGGTAGAAATTATAACATTTTGTAATATCTATTTTGTGCATTTTATCACAAGAGCTGTCATTTAAAAAAATTAAAATTATTTTAACTGAATTCATTTTTTAAAAACTACTTTTCTTTTATCAATAAAATTATCAGATATTGCATTAATAAAATAAATACCACTTGGAATACTTTCTGGATTCCACTCAAAAGAGGAAACTCCTGAGAAAATTAAGCCATAGTAAATATCATCAATTCTATCACCAATTAAAGAATATACAGCTAAATCCAAATTCATAGTTTGCTTTGAGTAAATATCTATACTAAGAGAAGGATTAAATGGATTTGGATACAGGTTTTCAATAGAAAATTTTTGTATGAATTCTAAACTATTACTAAGGCATGTTGAACCATCCCCGCCACATATACCACATTCATCATCTTTAGGTGCAGTGTCCTCTATGTTATAGTACAACCCATTACAACCTAATTCACAAAATGCAATTTCAACACAATTAAAACCATTTTGAGCAGTTTCACCATTACAGATGCAAACATTACAACCATTATATGCAGCTAATCCACCTGCATTACCAGAACAATCATTTGAACATGGCTCTAAACCTGTATCTCCATCAACACAATCACCACAACCATCAATATACGCATTACCATTTACAAAGCCATTACAATCAGTACATGATAAATTATCACCACCACAAATACCACACTCATCAATATTTGTTATGCAATTTCCACCACAATCATAATTTTCAGTAGCATAACCACAGCTACCATCATCCTCATTTGCACTCTCATCGTAGTTACAGGCAGCCACATCAGTACAACCATAAATATCAACAACGTTCTCATTTAAAATAAATGGATTTATAGCATCACCAACAATCATATCAGATGTAAAAATTAAAGACTCATCCAAATTTATAATTAAATTTGATGAAAAATCATAAATTTGAAATAACAATTCTTCACCAGAATTTACATTACTATAAACCATTAATGAAAAAACTGTGTTCCCAAATATATCTTGTGAATTTGCTACACCTCTTATTTCACCATTAGAAAAAGCAGCTAAAACATCTTCTTGATCAATCTGAGTTCCACTTTCAAGATTTACTTGAGCAGTAATGGAGCCATTAAATTCAAATTGTGATGGATTTACTTCCCAATCTACTTCTAGTGACTCATTCATATACATTCCATTAAATGCCCATGAAGCAATTTCATTAGAAGGAATGGCATTATAAATCATACCCGTTGATGCGTCAAATATTTTAAAATTTGGAATATCTCCATTTAACATGTATCCATTCAGATAATCAGAACCATCATCGCCCATTGCAGGAATATCACATACACCACTACCACAACTAGATGTATCCCACTGACGTGCACCTACACAAACATCCCCATTAAATGCAGCTACCCAATCGTCTGACTCTAGGGGCATTCCATTGAGTGTGACATCTGTAAAATAGTAAAATGCCTGTAAAATAGATTGATTATAAGAAAATTCTTCTGGAATATCTTGTGCCTGAATCAAATTTAATGCACTAATAACCAAACAAACAATATGACTTTCTTTTCTAATCGTTCCTCCTCCGATTTTAATAGAAGTTTTATTTGTGTGAAATTCATATTAATTTATGATTTTCTCTTCGATAATAAAAGAAAAAGCTCCATAATAATGGAGCTTTTTCAAAAAACATTAAATTACTCTTTTAACGATTTATTTTTTCTTTTTGAGTTCAGTGTCAATCATTGCAGAAAAAGCAGCTAAAGACCTACCCTGAGGCTCTTTACCATTTATAAGAAACTTAGGAACTGACATTCTTGGTATACCAGAATTTTTTAATTCATCCATTTCTGTTTGAATCTGATTAGCAATTACAGGTGATGCTGAATCACGCTTTAATTTTTCAATATCTAATCCTAGTTCTTCAGCAAACTGAAGTGGCAAATCCTCATTAGCTTTTAAGCCTCTGTAATTTTCCATGACTTTTTTGTACATGTCATAGAATTTACCCTGATTATCTGCTGCCATTACATACTGAGCAGCTTTCATAGCTTGTTTATGAAATGAAAGAGGAAAATTTTTAATAACTAACTTAACATCATTAGGATACTTCTTTAAAATATCGTCTACCAAACTGACAGACTTAGAACAGTATGGTCATTGAAAGTCAGTCCAGTAGGTAATGGTAACAGGGGCTTTTTTATTACCTTTTACGAAAGAATTACCCACAGATACATTATAAACTTTATTAGGATCAGCTTTTGGTTTATTATTATTCTTCTTTTTATCATTTCCAGCTGAAGCTAAGTTGCGCTTCATGCTTTGTTGACCTTTTTCTAATGCTTCAATCTTTTGTAAGATAATTTTTTGAGTATCTTGAACCTTAGATATTTCTTTCTCCAAAGCTTCAGTATTTGCCTCAAAACACGATACAAACAAAAGAGATGATATCATCAAAACAAAGTGTTTTACTCCCAGTTTCATTATTTTTCTCTTTCTTTATTAAATCTTTATAAATTAACAACACTACAATTTAGTAAATCTATTTTCACCATAAAAGAACAAATAAACTAATCAAACATTTCTATTTTATTCTTTAAATAAAAGGTGCCATAGAAAAAATCTATGGCACCTTAACAAATTAAACACTAATTAGTTTGTTTTACTTAACCAGCATTATTTTTTGAGTTTTCATTGTCTGTCCAGCCACTAGTTGCATGAAATAGATACCACTTGAGTGATTATCAGCATTCCATATCACATCGTATCGTCCAGCATCTTTTATTCCACTCGCAAGCTCTGCAACTAATCGACCCCTTACATCAAATACAGCTAAATGAACATTCATATCTGAAGGTAAATCATAGCTTATCGTTGTTGATGGATTGAAAGGGTTTGGATAAGCTTTAGATAAACTTACTTCTGTAGGAATTACAATATCAGATATTGAAATAATTGACATTGTATTATTTGACCATACACTTTCGCCACTCGTAAGGCTCATTTCGACTAACTTGTTTTCTGAAGTATCATAAACTTTAAATGTGACATTGTTTCCTTGCTCTAAATATCCAGCTGTATAATTGTTACTTACATCTAATCCCATGGCAGGAATATCTGTATATTCACCATTCCACATTCGTGCACCCACAACAACATTATTATTATAGGCAATCATCCAATCATCTTCTTCAAGTGATTCACCATTAATAGTTGCATCCTTCACAAAATAGAAAGACTGATTTTGTGATTGAGTAAATGCAAACTCTCTAGGTACAGCAGGCAGTTTACGCTGCTTAGAAATATTTCTTGAAAGATTTTCTCTTGATGGTTCATTATAAGAGAATTCAAATGATTCTTGATCAATATTTGCAACTAACCAGTATCCTTTTCCACCTTCAAATGCATCAAGTGAACCTAACCAATCTGTGCCACCTAGATTCAATGCAGCAACACCTTCACCAGCAATACCATAAAATGCAGATTGAACTCCTGCAGGAATAGCATCTTCAATGTATTGAGAAACTGAATATGAGTATGATCTAAGGTTATTACCAGGGTCAATTGAATATACTACAGAACCATTAAAACTATCTGTTTGTATCTCAAGGACGTCATCTGAACCAACCTTGACCCAGTAACCACCCTCAACCTCAATGTCTGTTAGTGTACCTACCCATGCTCCTTGATCACCGATTGGTGCTGATACAACGGCCTGACCAATCACACCATCAATATTCCCACCTAATGAACCAAAAATACTAGGAACATCAGAGGCTTCTGGTAATGCATAAAATGAAACTAGGTTAGATCCTTCATTAAGACTCAAATCAACATCACAATCATCCGGCTTACCATCACCATCAATGTCATAATTATCATCACCACCCAGACAGCTATCACCCGCATCACACATTCCATCAAAGTCACCATCAGGGCCATCATTATCAGTACCATAACTTCCTGATGAGCAATCATCACAAGTATCATTATCATCATCTGAACAAACAAATGGATTATTGTCATCGGAATCATTTTGATCTAAGGCCCCATCATTATCATCATCAAAATCACCATCGTTACATATACCATCAGAATCATTATCAAGGCCATCATCATCTAATCCATAAGATCCATCTGAACAATCATCGCAAGTATCTTCATCAACATCAGAACATATAAATTCATTATTATCATCTGAATCGACATCATCCAATGCACCATCGTTATCATCATCCAAATCACCTGCATCACAAGCTCCATCACCATCATAATCGAAGCCATCATTAGCTGTATTTGGACCATCAGTACCTGCTGAACAATCATCACAAGTATCATTATCTAAATCTTGACATATATTACTATTGAATGGATCTGTATCATCACCATCAAGTACAGTATCATTATCATCATCTGCATCACAAGCATCACCCTGACCATCTAAATCATAGTCTAGCTGATCAGAATTAGCAGTCTCTGGGCAGTTATCATCATGATCTGTTACCCAGCCCTCTTCAACTAGAGCATTACAGATTGCACTCGAACCTCCATGGCCTTGACCATCGGAGTCTGCATCAAATGAATATTGATCTTGTGCACAGGCAGGCACTTCATTTGATAAATCATCACTAACTGATATATTACCACCAGCATGACCTGATAATAAAACATCAGAAATAGAAATATTTCGAGCATTTAACTGAGGTGTAAAACTAATGATAGCCAACGTTCCCTCACCTGCAGTTAGCGCTGCACCACCTAAACCAAATGCAATAACTCCATTAGTACCAACATCAATAAAATCAAAATCTGATGATACTTGATATGTATCCTCTAATCCAGATATCTGGAACTGGAATCCATAAATCGGCATTGTTGATGTATATTCTATAACCAGAGTTGATTCCGTGATTTCACCAAAAGCAATTCCAGCTTCACCATGAGGAGTTGAATCACCTTCATTACAAATGCCATCACCGTCGCTGTCTATACCATCTTCATTTGGATTATATGTACCTGATGAACAATCATCACATGAATCATTATCATCATCTGAACAAACAAACTCATTATTGTCATCTGAGTCTACGTCATCCAATGCTCCGTCGTTATCATCATCCAAATCACCGGCATCACAAGCGCCATCACCATCATAATCAAAGCCATCATTGCTAAGATCAAAATAACCATTAGAACAATCATCACAGGTATCATTATCATCATCTGAACAAGCACGCTCATTAAATGGTTCTGAATCAAAATCATCCGCAACGCCATCATTATCATCATCCAAATCACCGGCATCACAAGCGCCATCACCATCATTATCAGGACCATCATCATCTAGACCATAACTACCATCTGAACAATCATCACATGAATCATTATCATCATCTGAACAAACAAATGCGTTATTATCATCTGAGTCATTCTCATCAAGCGCACCATCATTATCATCATCCAAGTCACCAGCATCACAAGCGCCATCACCATCATAATCAAAGCCATCATTTGAAGGATCTAGATATGTTCCAGATGCACATTCATCACAAGTATCATTATCATCATCTGAACAAACAAACTCATTATTATCATCTGAGTCATTCTCATCAAGCGCACCATCATTATCATCATCCAAATCACCGGCATCACAAGCGCCATCACCATCATAATCTGAACCATCATCATCTAGACCATAACTACCATCTGAACAATCATCACATGAATC
>MDTA01140182.1_pt1 | contig 11516 bp, 13 predicted proteins | sample 811151 | NCBI WGS metagenome assembly MDTA01 (sample SAMN05326648, study PRJNA326480) | marine metagenome | isolation source: seawater | place: Indian Ocean: South | collected 2010 | reverse complement strand
CCATTTTTTTGATTCATAATTTCTCTAAAATAATTTATACATTAATTATCTATGTCTTTTAATACTTTTGGAAAATTTTTTAGGTTCACTACATGGGGAGAATCTCATGGGCCGTCCATAGGCTGTGTAATAGACGGTTGTCCGCCTAATATACCCTTATCTGAGTTGGATATACAAAAAGATATGGATAGAAGGCGACCTGGACAATCAAAATTTACAACTCAAAGGAAAGAGTCTGACAAAGCTATAATTTTATCAGGTGTATTTGAAGGTAAAACGACAGGAACGCCTATCTCAATAATTATTCATAATGAAGATAAAAGATCTAGGGACTATGAAACTATCAAAAATAAATTTAGACCTGGTCACGCTGATTATACTTATTTTAAAAAATACGGAATTAGGGATTATAGGGGTGGCGGTAGGCAATCTGCAAGAGAGACGGCCTGTCGAGTAGCCGCTGGTGCAGTAGCAAAAATTGTTTTAAAAAAAATGATTGGTTCAAAATTTAATGTTATCGGGGCAGTAACTCAATTGGGTTTAATGTCTTGTGATAAATCGAACTGGAAAGATAGTGAAATAAGAAAAAATCCTTTTTTCTGCCCAGACAAAAAATCTGTAAAACTTTGGGAAAAATATCTTTTAGCTGTGAGAAAAGCAGGTTCATCTTGTGGTGCAATAATAGAATTAAGAGCTACAGGTGTTCCAATTGGTTTAGGAGCTCCAATCTATTCTAAATTAGATACGGATATAGCCGCTGCACTTATGAGTATAAATGCTGTTAAGGGAGTTAATATTGGAGCAGGAATGAATGCAGCTTTTTTAAGCGGTGAAGAAAATTCAGACGAAATGAGTAAGGGCTCAGGAAATGTAAAATTTAAATCTAATCAAGCTGGGGGAATTTTAGGTGGAATTTCTTCAGGTCAAAATATTGTTGCTTCTTTTGCAGTAAAGCCAACTTCTTCAATTTTAACCAGCCGAAATACAATAGATAAAAAAGGAAAAAATACAAAAATTTCTGTTAAAGGTAGACATGATCCTTGCGTAGGCATTAGAGCTGTGCCTATTGGTGAGGCTATGATAAATTGTGTTTTACTTGATCATTTTTTGATGCATAGAGCACAATGTAATTAATTGGATATCTTATTTTTATTTTTTGCTAGAATAACATTTGAATTTAGAGTTTCTTCAACTTTGTTTATGATTCTTGTATAATCTAATCCAGCTATTTGATACATTTTTTCAGGAGTATCTTGATCAATAAATACATCAGGTAAAATCATTGATCTAAATTTTAAACCTGTATCAAAAACGCCTCTATCAGATAACAATTGCATAACATGTGATCCAAATCCCCCAATCGAACCCTCCTCAATTGAAATTAATACTTCATGATTTGTTGCTATTTCCATTATTAATTTTTCGTCTAAAGGTTTGGCAAATCTTGCATCTATTATTGTAGATTGAATACCTTTTGAAACTAGTTTATCTGAAGCCTTCTTACATTCTTCAAGCCTTGTGCCAAAATTTAATAAAGCTACCTTTTTTCCTTCCTTAATTATTCTTGCTTTTCCAATTTCTAAAGTTTCTTTAATTGTAGGTATTTGAACGCCCACACCGTTTCCTCTTGGATATCTAAAGGCGGATGGTCTATCATTTATCTCTACTGATGTATTTATCATTTTAACTAATTCAGACTCATCGCTAGCAGCCATGACAACAAAATTTGGTAAAGTAGATAAATAAGTTATATCAAAAGAGCCCGCGTGAGTAGGTCCATCTGCTCCAACTAATCCCGCTCTATCTATTGCAAATCTTACTGGTAAGGATTGCAAGGCTACGTCATGAACAACTTGATCATATGCTCTTTGTAAAAAAGTCGAGTAAATAGCTGCATAAGGTTTATAACCTTCAGTGGCTAAACCCGCTGCAAAAGTAACTGCGTGTTGTTCTGCAATTCCGACATCAAATGTTCTATCAGGAAATCTTTTTTCAAATAAATTTAATCCAGTTCCTGAAGGCATCGCACCCGTTATTCCTACTATTTTAGTGTCTTGTTCAGCATGTTTTATAAGAGTTTCAGCAAACACTTTTGTGTAAGAAGGGGTATTTGACTTAGATTTTGATTGTTCTCCAGTCGATATATTAAATTTTGAAACACCATGATATTTGTCACCTGAGTCCTCTGCAGGTTTGTAACCTTTTCCTTTTTGTGTTCTAACATGTATAAGGACTGGGCCTTGATGATTTGAATTTTTAACATTTTCAAATATCTGAACCAAATTGTCTACGTCATGTCCATCAATTGGCCCAACATAATAAAAACCTAATTCACTAAATAAAGTTCCACCGGTAACCATGTTTCTTAACATATCTTCGGCTTTCCCAGCTTTTTGACTAAATCTTTTTGAAAACGCTGAAATTATCATCTTTATTGTTTCTCTTAAACTAAAATATAATTTTCCCGACAAAAGATTAGCTAAGTATTTGCTCATTGCCCCTACAGGTCTTGCGATTGACATATCATTATCATTTAAAACTACAATTAAATTTGATTTGAGAGCTCCAGCGTTATTCATTGCTTCATAAGCCATACCAGCACTCATTGCTCCGTCACCAATTACAGCAATCACATTATTTTTATTATTTGATAATTTTTTTGCTACTGACATTCCTAATGTTGCAGAAATAGAGGTAGAACTATGAGCAGCTCCAAAGGGATCATATTCACTTTCAGTTCTTTTTGTAAATCCTGATAAACCACCACCTTTTCTTAATGTTTTTATTCTATCTCTTCTTCCAGTAATTAATTTATGGGGATAGCATTGGTGACTCACATCCCAGACCAATTTATCTTTTGGCGTGTTAAACACATAGTGTAAGGCAATAGTTAACTCCACAACTCCCATACCAGCGCCTAAGTGACCTCCAGTTTCCGAGACCACATCAATTAATTCTTCTCTCAATTCTTTTGAAACTTCTTTAAGTTTATCTCTTTTTAATTTTCTAAGGTCTGAAGGAAAATTTATGTCTTTAATAATTTTAGTCATTAAAATCTTCTTTTATAAATAAACTCAACTGTATCTATTAGGTCTTTTGTATTTTTTCCATGTTTTTTTAATTTTATCAATATTTTTCTATTTAATTTTTCAGCGTACTTAACTGCATTTTTATATCCCATTAAACTAATTAAAGTAGATTTTCCTTTTTTATTATCTTTTTTTACAGGTTTTCCTATTTCCTTACTTGATCCCTGTAAATCTAGAAAATCATCTACTAATTGAAATAACAATCCAATTTCTTCTCCAAGCCTTCCTAAAGAAAATATTTCTTTGTGGGTTTTATTTGCAATAATGGCAGTAGATTGCATACAAAAGTTGAAAAGCTTACCTGTCTTTTTTTTTTGCATATCAATTATTTGACCTAATTTTTTTCTTCTTTTTTCAAATTTTAAATCAAGTTCCTGTCCTCCAGCAATACCAGTATGCCCAGAAAAATTTGCTAGCAATTTAATTATTTTATTTTTTTTTTGAAAATTCAAATTTTTTGTTTCAGATATTATTTCAAAAGCTAAAGTTAACAAAGAATTTCCAGCAAGAATTGCGGTTGCTTCACCAAATTTTTTATGTGTAGTTGGTTTACCTCTTCTCACTAAATCATTATCCATACAGGGAAGATCATCATGTATGAGTGAATAAGAGTGAATGCATTCTACGGCTGAACAAATATTTAAAAGTTTTTCTTCCCTAATATTAAAAATTTTTCCAGTATCGAAAATAATTGTAGAACGTATTTTTTTTCCACCAGAAATTACACTGTATTTCATGGGAGAGACTAATAAAGATTTTTTTTGCTTTTTTAAAAATTCAATTAAAAATTTGTCAATTTTTTTTGCATTTTTTTTCAACTTACTCCTAATCATATTTTTAATCTTTAATATTTTTTTTTGATATTTCTTTAGATTTTAGTTTAAAAAGATTTTCAATGTGCTTATTTAAATTTATTAGTCTTTTGTATTCTTTCTCTAAACTGTTAAAATCCAGATTTTCGCTTTCTAGTTTGATTAAAATGTTATTTATTTCCTCTCTAGCCTCTTTTAATGATTTACTTTTAATGTCAGCTGGAATATTTTCAATTTTCATAAACTTATAATAATTACATTATGAAAAACGTCTATTCAAATATTTATTCATTTAACAAAAAGATACTTATAAAAACTGTTAATTGGCTTTGGCGCGGAAATTTAGCTGGTTTACCCACTGAAACTGTCTATGGTTTAGCCGCTAATGCATATTCTAATAATGCAGTTAAAAAAATTTTTAGATTAAAAAAAAGAACTTTAAGAAATCCCTTGATCATTCATTACTATAGCTTTGAACGTGCAAAAAAAGACGTTATATTAAATAAAAATTTTTTTAAGCTTTATAATAAATTTTGTCCAGGCCCTATTACTTTTGTATTAAAAAAAAAATAAAATTTCAAAAATAGCTTCTTTAGCTACAGCGAGACTAGAAACGGTCGCGATAAGGTTTCCAAGTCATAAAATTACTAGAAGGATACTAAAATATTTAAATTTTCCTCTAGCTATGCCAAGTGCGAATATTTCGACAAAATTAAGTCCAATAAATGCTTTTGAAGTTTGTGAAAGTTTCAAAAAAAAATTAAATATAGTAATTGATGGTGGTAATTCAAAGGTTGGAATTGAGTCAACCGTAGTAGATTTATCGGATAAACCTAAAATTCTAAGACCGGGAGTAGTAAGTTCACTCGATATAAAAAAAGTTTTAAAAGTCTCTTTTTCAAAGAAAATATCTAAAATTAAATCCCCAGGTATGATGAAAAAACATTATTCCCCCGGTATACCAATATTTTTTTGTAAAAAGCCAAAAAATTCTAAAGATGCTTATATTGTTTTCGGAAAAAATTATAAAAATACAAGCAACTATTTTAATTTGAGTAAAAAAGCAGACTTGAAAGAAGCTGCAGCTAATTTATATAAAACTATGAGAAAAATTAAAAAAAAAGGGTATAAAAAAATTTTTGTTACTAAAATACCAAACTTTGGTCCAGGCATTGCTATCAATGACCGTCTCACAAGAGCATCTAAGTAATGTTCATTGAGATTAAAAATTTAACAAAATTTTACGCTAATTATTTAGCAGTAAACAATATCAATTTTCACATTGAGCAATATAAAACTGTTGGACTGCTTGGTCCTAATGGATGTGGAAAAACAACTACAATAGGTATGATGCTAGGACTCGTTACTCCCTCTAATGGTGAAATTATAATTGAAAAAAAAAATATAAATTCTTTCAAAAGAGATCAAATTTTAAAGAGATTTAATTTTGCTTCTCCTTATGTAGAATTACCAAAAAAACTTACAGTTAGACAAAATCTCGAAATTTACGGACGATTTTATGGAGTTGATAATTTATCAAACAGAATAAATGAAATTTCTAGTGATTTAAATATAAAAAATTTCTTTGAAAGGAAAACCGGGGAATTATCTTCGGGTCAAAAAAATAGAGTTTCTCTAGCTAAATCTCTTATTAATAAGCCAGAAATTTTACTGTTAGATGAACCTACGGCTAGTTTAGATCCTGATATTGGTGACTTTATAAGAGGTTATATAGAAAACTATAAGTCAAAGAATAAGATAACCATTTTATTAGCTTCTCATAATATGAGTGAAGTTGAAAGACTTTGTGACAGTGTAATTATGATGAAAAAAGGAAAAATTATAGACAACGGGACTTGTGAGAGTCTTATAAAAAAACATGGTAGAAATAATTTAGAAGAAACATTTTTAAAATTAGCACGGAGTAAAGATGAATTATAAAAAAATATACGCTTTAGGCTTAAGACATATTTACTTAATAATGAATTCATTTCCAAGGGTTTTAGATTTAATTTATTGGCCCACTGTTCAAATTTTTTTATGGGGATTCATTTCAAAGTTTTTCACACTTAGTTCTGAATATTATAGCAACACAGTGGGTGTAATTTTGACAGCAGCTATTTTATACGATTTTCTTTTTAGAGCGAGTATAAGTTTTAATATGATGTTTTTAGAGGAAATATGGAGTAGAAATTTTACGAATTTATTTATAGCTCCAATTAAGATAAGTGAAATAATAGCTGCATTAACATTGACTGCTATTTTAAGAACTTTAATTGGTTTAGTTCCTGCTGTGATAATTGCAATCCCTTTATTTGGTGTTTCTGTTCTCAAACTTGGAATACCTCTTATTTTTTTATTAATTTCACTTTATCTTTTTGGAATAACTTTAGGACTTTTAGTAACATCTGGTCTACTAAGATACGGTCCATCATTTGAGAATATAGCTTGGGCAAGTTTATTTTTTTTAGCTCCACTTGGGTGTATTTATTATCCAATTGAAATACTCCCAAATTTTCTTCAAATCATAGCTAAAGGCCTTCCTCTAGTTCATATATTTGAGGAAATGAGGAGTATTCTTATTAATAATTATGTTAATTACGCAAATATTTTAAAATCTATTTCTATATCTATGGTTTATTTTGTTTTTGGTGTAATAGTTTTTTATATCTCTTATTTTGGTGCAAAAAAAAGAGGTACTTTAATTAATATGGGTGAGTAAAATGAATAGTAAGATTAATGAAATTAAAAAATTAGAGTCGCCTCCAAAAATTATAAAGAATATTTTTAGTAAAGAGGAAATTAAAAAATTTCTTGAATTATACAAAAAACTTCCAACCACTGTTCACAATAAAAAACAAAATGTTATTAAAAAAAGGTGGTTACATGATTACGACAAAGATTTAGAACAGATTTTTTGCGATAGACTTAAAAACGAAATTGGAGAATTTAAAATGGATAACTTGAAAGACGATAATGGAAAAGATATTCTTGGCCTTATCCAGGAGAGTTATGCTCCTATAGGGTTGCACGTTGATGGAGGCTTTGAAATAAATAATAAAATATATAAACAAAGTTTAATTCCATTATCTTCTGTCGGTAGTACAGTTATATTCAAAAATAGATATTATGGAGGCTCTACAAGCTTTACTCAAGATCCTGAGGAATTAAATAAAAAAAACTTAAGTTATGGACAAAATAAAAGATCGGATATTCATTTAAAAATGTATGGAGAAAAAAAATTTGATGAAAAAATTCATAAAAAATATTTAAATCACGAAAAAATTGATAATTTAAAAGGATTGGAGGTTGAATTAATTTATGAATGGGAAGTTGGATCAATGTTAATTTTTGATAGAACTCATCTTCATTGTTCATCATCTGTTATCGAGGGAAAAAAGATAGGGATAGCAACTTTTACAAAAAAATAAAGAAATGGCAATTTATGATTGTTTTCAGTACTTCGATGAGGATCACATAGTTGATCTTAGGCTAAATATTTTAAATGAATATGTTGATTATTTCGTTATTTCTGAGTCGACAAAAACACATCAAGGTAAAGATAAAAATATAAATTTTAAATTAGAGAAATTTCCAAAATTTAAAAATAAAATCAAATTTATAATTGCTGACTATACGGATGAAATAAATTTTAAAAAACATAAAGGCGGTGAGTCTCCCGTTGAGCAGCATCAAAGAAATAGCCTTATTAAAGGAATCAAAGATGCAGGGTCAGAGGATTTAATAATTTTGTCTGACTCCGATGAAATTCCAGATTTATCAAAACTAACAAATTTGGATAAAAGTAAAAAATACACAGCATTCTCACAAAAAATGTTTAATTACAAATTAAATCTACAAAATCTAAGCGAAAGTAATTGGATTGGATCTAGGATGACAAAGAAAAAAAATATTACAACAATGCAGTCATTGCGTAATTTAAAATTTAAGAAATATCCTTTTTGGAGAATAGATAAAAAAAATTTACAAATCATTGAGGGTGGTTGGCACTTTTCTTATATGCAAACACCTAAACAAATTCTTAAAAAAATCAAATCTTTTTCACATGGAGAATTTGATAATAATCATATTAACTTAAAAGTAATTGAGCAAAAGATTTTAAAAAATGAAGATATTTTTGGTAGAGGTTTTTCTTTAAAAAAAGTTAATCTAGATAATAGTTATCCAAAGTATATATTAGATAATAAAGAAAAACTCTCTGAATGGATTATTTAATCATGGTGCGCCGGATAGGAGTCGAACCCATAACCTCCGGAGCCGAAATCCGGCGCTCTATCCAGTTGAAGCTACCGGCGCAACACATACAATTTAAATTAATTTATGAATAAAACAATAAAATTTTTAATTAATAAAAACGATGTTTATAAAAGAGTAGATATTTATTTATCTGAGAAGATAAATAGTCTCACTAGATCTTACATAAAAAAATTAATTGAAAAAGGAAATTTGATAATTAACGGAAAAAAAATATTATCTCCGTCAACAAAGATAAAGGAAAAAGATGAAATATTAATTAATGTTATAAAAAGTGAAGAAAATAAATTAATACCTAAAAATATTAATATAAACATAGTTTTTGAAGACAAAGATATTATTGTTATAGATAAACCTAAAGGTATGGTAGTTCACCCTGGAGCTGGTAACAGAGAATATACTTTAGCTAATGCTTTAGCGTTTAAATTTAAAAATCAATTATCAGATACGAGTGGCAAGTTAAGACCAGGCATAGTCCATAGAATTGATAAAGAGACAAGTGGATTATTAGTAATTGCAAAAAACAACTTTGCTCACTCGAACTTGAGCAAACAATTTAGCGAACATACTATTAAGAGAAAATACCAATGTTTAGCTTGGGGCGTGATAAGGCCTTTAAGTGGAAAAATAGTAACTTTGATAACCCGGAGTAAAAAAAATAGACAATTAATGTCTGTAAGTGAAATAAAAGGTAAAAAAGCGATTACCAATTATAAAACTGTTAAGGTCTTTCAAAAAAGAAATATTCCTAAAATAAGCTTAGTTGAATGTACTTTAGAAACTGGAAGAACTCACCAAATAAGAGTGCACTTGCAACACAAAGGTTCTTCGATTCTTGGTGATCAACATTATGGAAAAAAAAATTTAAGATTTAAGAAAGTAGATAAAATATTTTTCGAAAATTTAAATAAAATTAAAGGACAAGCTTTACATGCTCAAACACTTGAGTTTAATCACCCAAAGCATAATAAATGGTTGAAGTTCAAATCAAGTTTACCTGAAGATTTTGCAAAAATGCTCGATTTTCTCAACAAACGTGATAGTTGAATATTTAAATTTAATGTATAAATTTTAATAATGAATAAAAAGATTACTAATTTACCTGTCCCATCAGTTGGAGGATTGTCTGTATATCTAGCTCAAATTAAAAAGTTTCCAATGTTGGATGCTGAGGAAGAATATATGTTGGCAAAAAACTGGAGAGAAAATGGTAATCTTAAATCTGCACACAAACTAGTAACAAGTCATTTAAGATTAGTAGCTAAAATTGCAATGGGTTATCGTGGATATGGATTGCCAGTAAATGAACTTATCTCTGAGGGAAATATTGGGTTGATGCAAGCTGTAAAAAAATTTGACCCTGATAAAGGTTTTAGATTGGCTACATACGCGATGTGGTGGATTAAAGCAGCAATTCAAGAATATGTTTTAAGATCTTGGAGTTTAGTAAAAATGGGCACTACCACTGCGCAAAAAAAACTTTTTTTTAACTTGAAAAAACTTAAAAATCAAATTGCTCCTGGTCAAGAAGGAGATTTGAGAAAAGAACATGTAGAGGAAATTTCAAAAAGATTAGAAGTAGATTCAAGTGAGGTTGTTAATATGAATCGTAGAATGATGGGACAAGAAAAGTCATTAAATGATCCAATTAAAGTAGGTGAGACAGATGAATGGCAAGATTGGCTTGTTGATGAAAGTTTAGACCAAGAATTGGTAATTTCCCAGCAACAAGAATATAATGATAAAAAGGAGCTATTAAATAAGGCTATGAGTATCTTAAATGATAGAGAAAAAGAAATTATTACTGAAAGAAGGTTATCTGAAAATCCAACCACACTAGAAGATTTAAGCAAAAAATTTAAGTTAAGCAGAGAAAGAATAAGACAAATAGAAACCAAAGCTTTTGAAAAGTTACAAAAATCAATGATTAACGCAAGTAAATCAAAAAATTTACTACCTTTAAATTAAATTTTAAAAGGATCTTCTATTAAAATTGTATCCTCTCTTTCAGGACTTGTAGAAATACTTGAAACTTTAGCTCCAATAAAATCTTCCAAGGCATAAATATATTTCTTAGCATTATCAGGAAGATCATTAATAGCTCTTATCCCTTGTGTTTTGCTTTTCCACCCCACAAATGTTTTATAAATAGGTTTAATTTTAAATTGATCCTCAGAAGCTGCTGGCAAATAATTTAATTTTTTTCCGTTTAGTTCATATTCGACACACATCTTAATCTCATCAAGCTCATCTAGTACATCAAGTTTTGTTAATGCTATACCATTTATACCAGATAATTTTATTGTTTGTCGAACAAGTACGCCGTCAAACCAGCCACATCTTCTTTTTCTTGCAGTAACAGTTCCAAACTCTTTTCCTCTTTTGCCTAAATTTTCTCCAATCTTATTTTTTAATTCAGTTGGAAAAGGCCCACTTCCTACTCTTGTAGTATATGCTTTTGTAATTCCCAAAATATAACCAATTTTGTCAGGGCCAGAGCCGGATCCAGTTGCAGCCATAGCTGGAACAGTATTTGAAGAAGTTACATATGGGTAAGTGCCATGATCAACATCCAAAAGGATTCCTTGAGCTCCTTCAAATAATATTTTTTTTCTCTCTTTTTTAAAATTATCTAATTCTAACCAAACTGGTTTTGCGAACTGCAGAATATCAGGTGCAATTTTTAACAATTTTTTTTTAAGATCGTCTTTTTTATAAATCTTTTTTTTTAAACCTTTTCTTATTGCATTATGGTGAAGTAGTACATTTTCTAATCTTGAGTCTAAATTGCTCTCTGATCTTAAGTCCATTACTCTAATTGATCTTCGCCCAACTTTATCTTCATAGCACGGTCCAATTCCTCGTCTTGTAGTTCCAATTTTCTGTTTACCTGCTGCATCCTCTCTAATTTCATCCATCTCTTGATGAAAAGGTAATATGAGTGAAGCTGACTCAGAAATCATGAAATTATCAGGGGTTACATTTATACCTTGTTTTTTTATGTCTCTAATTTCCTCAAGTAATGCCCATGGATCAATTACAACTCCATTACCAAGAATAGATATCTTGCCCTCTCTTACTATACCTGATGGAAGCAATCTGAGTTTAAAAGTTTTTTTATCTATAACTAAAGTATGTCCAGCGTTATGACCTCCTTGAAATCGAACTACTACATCGGCTTGGCTTGATAGCCAATCGACTATTTTACCTTTGCCCTCATCTCCCCACTGTGAACCTACAACAACAACATTTCTCATTATTTAAAATTTCTATTTAATTTTATGGAATTTAAATGATTTATTGGCCCATGTCCTTTACCGAAATTAAGATTTGATTTTAT
>MDTA01032200.1_pt1 | contig 11516 bp, 9 predicted proteins | sample 811151 | NCBI WGS metagenome assembly MDTA01 (sample SAMN05326648, study PRJNA326480) | marine metagenome | isolation source: seawater | place: Indian Ocean: South | collected 2010 | reverse complement strand
TTGCAGACCATACAGCATCAGCCATTTTTTTATTGTTAACTGAGGCTTCACCTTTATATTTCCAAACACGCCCATGTGATCTTACAGCCTCAATATATAATTCAAGTTTACAATCTGGTAATACAGGATTTCTAAATCTTGCTTTTTCAACATTCATTAAATAGACAAGTTTATTCTCATAAGTTTCTTTATCTAAACCATGAGCTGTTAGGGCTGCTGCGGCTTGACCAAAAGCTTCAACAATTAAAACACCTGGCATAACTGGTTGTCCTGGAAAATGACCTTGTACAAAAAAACTATCTTTTTTAACATTAACTATTGCAGTTGCTGAAAAAAGTTTTTTTATATTTATTAATTCATCTATTAACAACATCGGTTCTCTGTGAGGTAATAAATTTTCTATGTCCTTTTTAGTTAAATTATTCATTATTTAATTTATCTTAATATCTTTTATTTCTTTATTTGTTATTTCAAGAATTTCATTTGTAATTTCAATTTCTTTCTTGCCCATCACAATATTTTTTTTTTGTAAAATCAAGCTAATAGAGTTTTTTTTTGCATATTCTTGCAAAATCGGAGATAATTTTGAAATTAATTTATTGGTAGCGCCTATCCTTAATTTATTAATATCATCTCTTGCTTTAACTTGTTCTTTTTGAAAATTAATTATTTCTGTTCTAAGACTACTAAGTTCTTTTTGAAAATCCTCTTGGCTTAGTATATTTTTTTGAGCAATAATTTTTTTTTCTTTTTCTTTAAGTATCACATCGTTTTTTTTAAATTTTTCTAAATTTTTATTATACAAATTTTCAAGCTGTTTTTTTATGGATTTGCCAGCTATAGATTGTTGCATTATTTTATCAACATTTAAATATACTATTTTTTGCTCTTGAGCATTAGAGTAAGAAAACATAAATAGAAAAATATATATAATTAAAAATTTTTTCAGCATCAGAAGGTTGTACCAATATTGAATTGAAACCCTTCATATTCATCAGTAGATTTCTTTTGAATTGCGTGTGAAAAAGTTAAAGAGAGAGGACCTACTGGTGTCCACCATTCAATACCTGCTCCAGTTGAAACTCTTAAAAAATTAGAATCATCAAAATCAGATGCTCTATAATCTGTGCCCCAAACATTTCCAACATCCAAAAAATAATTAAATTCAAAATTTTGAAGTGTCGGGGCAATCATTGGCAAATTAGTTGTTAAACTCAATGCAGCAGCATAATTTCCACCTACGTGATCGTCTCCTTGGTCAATTGGACCTATTCTACCTGGTTTAAAACCTCTTAATCTTTTTCTAGGTAAACCAAGTCTTTCGGAAATTCTTACATCATCTGACAATCCAACAGCATTTTTTAAAAATAATCCTACACTAGTTGTGACATCGGCTAAAGTTAAGTATTGATCATAAACAAAACCGGTAGTTACGGTGTTGCTATCTGATATGACAGGAAGTGTTTGTGTGAATTTACTCCTAAAACCATCTGTGGTTTGAAACTTTTGATTTCTAACATCGTAATCAAAAGCATATCCAAGTGTAGAGGTAAAATAACTGCCCTCTTGTTTTTTAATTGAGGAAGTTGCTAATGAATTTGTCTCTAACTTTTCAGCAACAGTTTTAAAAAAAGGATTAAAAAATAAATTGTCATATTGTTCGAATTTACTGCCAAAACTAAATCCAATCTCACTAGAATCGTATCCACTGTCAGCCATTTTATCAGTATTTATTGCGAAGAAACTTGTTGATAGTGATTTTTCAGTATAATTAAAGTTTGGATTATTTACTGTAAACTCACCTTTTACTTTTTCCTCACTTAAACTTAAAGAGCTTATTAAACCGATACCTCTACCCATAAAGTTTTTTTCAGTAACTGAAAAGCCAACAGTACCACCGTCATTACCTACGCCTGCTGATGCTAAAATTTCACCTGTTGGTTTTTCTTCTACAGTAATTTTGATATCTTTTTGATTTGGATTTTTACCTGAAACAACTTCGTCTTTAACATCTGCAAATATTCTAAGAGCCTTTAGATTGTTAATTGATTTAGCATGTAATAATTTGTTGAAAGGATCACCTTCATCAACTTCAAGTTGATTTCTAATTACCTTTTCCTCTGTTACGTTATTCCCAAAAATATCTATTTTATTTACAAAAAATTTGTCACTCTCAACAATAGAAAAAATCAAATCTAATTTATCTTCACCTATTTCATTTATTTCAATAGTGGCATCTATAAAATCATAAAGTCTGGAAATCGAAATTTTATCTATTTCTTTTATGACTTTATTTATTTTGAGTAACGAATACTTTTCGTTTTTGAGCTTATCAATAGTTTTTTTAACATCTTTAAAATCATTAACATCATAATCAATTGGAATGTCAAGTTTAATGTTACGTATTGAGTATTCATTACCAGAATTAATATTGTAAATTAGTTCAAATGAATTTTCGTTAAAAACTGCTGAAGAACTTTCTATGTCAACGTTATAGTACCCTTTGTTTAAATAAAAGTTTTTTAATAATCTCTTATCAAGTTCAATTCTACTAACATCTAAATATTTTTTATTACTTATAAATTTCCAAAACTTATTTTCTTCACTTACTATAACACTTCTTAGTTTCCTATCTTTAAAAGCTTTATCACCTGTAAACTTAATATTTTTGATTAAAGCTTGCTCACCTGTATCAATATTATATATAAGATCTAAAGTATCATTATTGTTTTCCTTAATAGTAACTGCAACTTTTGCAAAATAAAATCCGGATCTATTTAATGCATTTTTAATATTGATTAGATCTCGCTCCGCAGTAAATTCATCAAATGGACTTTTGTCTTTTAATTTGAGTTGTTTTAGTATTTTTTTAGTATTTTCTTTAGATTTTATTCCTTCAATTACTACTCTCTGAATAATTTTTCTTTCTTTAACATTTATAACTAAAACATCGTTTTCAACTCTTAATTTAATATCAGAGAAAAAATTTGTATTATAGAGATCTACTAAAATTTGGTTAATTTCACTCTCTGAATAATCTTTGCCAAATTTAATATTACCAAAGGCAATGATACTTTCTTTGCTTACTCGAATATTATTTTCTAATTTAACATCGTTTATTATCTCAGCTTTTGCAGAAACAAATATAATACAAGTAATTAGCAATTGTAATAGAAATTTTTTCATTACGATTTAGATATTACACTTAAAGATTTAGTTTTCAATCTTACAAACTTGTTCAATTTTTCAATTTGTCTTAAATTATTAACCTTTTTTAGCCTGTATTTTGCGAATATTTTATTATTAATTATCTGTTTTAATTTAAGATATATATCTTCGTAACTTATCATATTTTTAAGAAACAAGTTAACAAGTTCATCATTGACGGATACTAGCAAAGTCTCAAACAAAGTATCATTTTTTGGAATCAGTTTTAATATTTTTGTAGATGGATATTTTTTTATATTAACTTTGTTGAAATTTAAATCATTTAATAAATCAATATTAATTTTTTTTGAATTAACTCGACTATTGTTGTTGTAAATTGAATTTAAAATCGGTATCTTCATATCTGTATCATGCGCTACTAGTTTAATTAAACCATTTTTAAATTTTACAATTGCATGAATATAGGATTTTGGGTGAATAAGTATAGAAAATTTATTTAATTCTAAATTAAAAATTTTTTTTGCCTCTATAACTTCAAAGACTTTGTTCATTAAAGTAGCAGAGTCAGTAGAAATCTTTTTTCCCATACTCCAATTAGGATGATTTGTTGCTAATTTGGGTGTTTTTTTAATTTTGTTGTTTGTGTAAAAAAAAGGCCCTCCAGATGCAGTAAGTATAACTTGGTCTATTTCGTTTGGCTTAACATTTTTAATTAATGACCAGATTGAAAAATGCTCAGAGTCAACGGGTATGAATTTAGTTTTGTGTTTGTCTAATTGTTTTTTAATTAAATTCCAACCACATATAATTGACTCTTTGTTTGCAATTGCAATAGTTTTTGTTTTTTTTATAATCTGTATTGTAGGTTTTAATCCATCAAAACCAGATATGGAACTCATTGTATAATCTAGCTTAGAGGTAAAAATTTTATCAATTTTATTTAATTTGTTAAAAATGTTAATTTTCTTAAATTTTTTTTTTAAGATTAAGTAACTTTTTTTATTTGTTATAATAACATTTTTAACATTAAACTCCTTTATCTGTTTCGATAATAATAAATGATTTTTGTCAGCAGTTAGAAGTAATATTTTAAAACTTTTTTTATCTTTTTTTATTATTTCTAATGTTTGTTTACCGATAGAGCCTGTAGAACCTAAAATTGCTATTTTTTTTTTCATTTATTGATCTAGAAATTTATATAATTTAAAATTGCATAAGAAAAAGGTATTGTAAAAATAATACCATCTATTCTATCTAATAATCCTCCATGACCTGGTAAAATTTTTCCTGTATTCTTTAAATTAGCAATACGTTTAAAAAAAGAAATAATCAAATCTCCAAGTTGGCTTATCAAAGATATTAAAAAAATAAAAATAAAAATTGTAATATATGATTCCTTGTTCAATAAGATATCTTCTATAAGTAGATTAAAATAAATTAAACCACCAATTATTGATATCAAAAAACTACCAATTGCTCCTGAGTATGTTTTGTTTGGACTAATTTTTGTTAATTTTGGTCCTTTAAAAGTTTTGCCAAAAATATATCCGCCTAAATCTGTAAGAATTGAAATAAAAATAATAAAAAGAAAAACATAAATACCTTGTTCATTTCTTAGCAAATATGCTGAGTAAATTGAAAATGAAATAAATATAACACCGATTATTTTAAAAATATTTATTTTATTTGTAATTTTAAGCCACTCATAAATTGAAATTAAAAATATTAAGCTTAAAAAAAACATAAAAAAGAAAGATCCTTCAATTATAAAAAATAAAGCTAAAGGTATAATAAAAAAAGAAGTATATATCCTTTTTTTTAATTCATTTTTCATCAAATATTTCCAAAATTTCTTTTTATTTTTTTATAACTATTGATTATTCTATTATAATCTTTTTTGTTAAAATCCGGCCATAGTTTCTTTTCAAAAAAAATTTCAGCATATGCTAATTGCCATAATAGAAAATTACTTAATCTATTTGTATTCCCTGTTCTTATAAGAATATCTGGATCAGGTGTATTCGCAGTGTAAAGATTTTTAGAAATTGTTTTTTCGCTAATTTTCAAATTCTTCTTTTTTAATACATTAAAAGTATCAACAATTTCACTTTTAGACCCATAATTTAAAGCTAAATTAATTTGTAACTTGTTATTTTTGGAGGTTAATTTTTCTGATTTATTAAGAAGATTGATTAATCTTTTAGAAAATTTTTTTTTTCCAATTACTGACAATTTAATTTTTTGTTTATTAAATTCGTTGATTTTTTTTACTAAAAAATTTTCTAGTAATGAAAATAGAAACTTAATCTCACTTTTGGGTCTTTTCCAATTTTCTGTAGAAAAAGCATATAAAGTAAGATATTTTATATTTTTTTTTAAACTTTCTAAAATAATTTTTTCTACGGTTTTGAGTCCTTGTTTGTGTCCAAAATTTCTAGATTTCTTTTTTTTAATACCCCAACGACCATTACCATCCATGATAATGGCAACATGTTTGACCGGGTTCATATAGTCATTATTTCTTTTTCTTTGGATGAAACTTTATCATCAATTAGTTTTATATACTTATCTGTTATAATTTGAATCTCTTTCTCATTTTTTTTTTCATCATCTTCAGAAATTTCTTTTTTTTTTAATAAATTTTTTGAGCTATCATTTGCCTCTCGTCTTATATTTCTTATAGAAACTTTGCATTTCTCCCCCATGGCTTTAACCATTTTTTTCATTTCATTTCTTCTCTCCTCACTTAAATCAGGTATAGGTAACCTTATTAATTGTCCATCAATTTGTGGATTCAGTCCTAACTCTGATTTTTTTATAGAAGAATCTATCAGGTTTACATTATTTAAATCCCAGACCTGAATATTTATCATTCTAGGCTCAGGTGTTGTGATTGTGCCTAGTTGGTTAATCGGCATTTTTTGACCATACACATCAACTTTGACTAAATCTAACATATTTGCATTTGCTCTTCCTGTTCTTAATGAACTTAATTCTTTATTAAAAATTTCAATAGTTTTGTTCATTTTTTGATCATAGGTTTGTGGATCAAACATTTATTCTCCGATCTTAATTCTGTAAAATTCTTTTATTTCAATATTAGTAAAATTTAATTCTTTTAATATATCTTTTACTTTCTTTTTTGGCTCCATTACCCATTGCTGATTTAGTAAAGAATTTTCTTCCTTAAATTTATTGATCTTGCCTATACTGATTTTTTTAACAATATCTTCTGGTTTACCTAAGTTTTTTAATTCCTCTGAGATTAATTCTTCTTCTTTTTTTATAATTTCAGGATCTATGCCATCTGAATTAATAGCTAAAGGGTTTAAAGCAGCTATGTGCATGCTTAGTTGTTTTCCAAAAGTTTTCAATTTTTCAGAGTTTTCAGATGTGTTTAGTGATACAAGGACACCCAATTTAGACAGGTTTTCTTTAACTAAAGTATGATGATATTTAAAGACTTTAAATTCTTTACAATTAAAACTTTTCGACCTTCCAATTGTAATTTTTTCCCCAATTTTTGAAATTAATGCAAGCAAATTTTCATCTACTGTCTTGTCATTTTTCATTTTTGATGACAGCAAACTTTTTTTGTTTGATGAAACTTTATTATTAATCTCACTTAATTCTTTAACAAAAGTAATAAAATCCTCATTTTTTGCAACAAAATCTGTTTCGCAATTTATTTCTAATATAGACGATGATTGATCGTCTTCTGAAATTGCTATAATTCCTTCATTAGCTAATCTTGACATTTTTTTTGAAGCTTTAGATATACCTTTGACCCTTAGTATTTCAATAGCCTTATCGATATCACCATTAGATTCATTCAAAGCAGAGCTGCAATCTTTAAATCCAGCTCCACTTAAAGATCTCAGTTTCTTTATTTTTTTTATATCAGCCATTTTTTAAAAAATTAATTTAATTTTTTTTTAGGAAAAGAATTTTCTTTTTTTTTGGGCTTTTCAGTTATTTCTTTATCTTCAATTTTTGGAGCTTCTTTTTGAGCATTTTCTATTGTTTCTTTTATTAAACTACAATAAAGATCAATAGATCTACGAGCATCATCATTTCCAGGTATTGGAAAATCAATTCCCTCAGGGTTTGAGTTTGTGTCTAAAATTGCTATAATCGGTATGTTGAGCTTAATAGACTCTTTAATTGCCAAAGATTCGTAGTTTGTATCGATTATAAAAACTAGATCAGGAATTTTTTTCATTTCTGAAATTCCACCTAAAGATCTTTGAAGTTTATCTCTTTGAATTCCCATCTTTAATAGCTCCTTTTTTGTAAAGCCTCTATTTTCTGATTTTAAATCTATTTCAATTTTTTGAAGCTTTTTAATTGAATTAGAAATAGTACCCCAATTAGTTAGCATTCCGCCAAGCCATCTGTAATTTACAAAATATTGTCCAGTTGATTTTGCTAATTCAGCTATAGACTCTGATGCTTGTTTTTTTGTTGAAATTAGTAAAATTTTTCCGTTATTAGATATTGTTTCATAAATTTTTTCTAAAGCTTTATTGGTTAATTCTAATGTTTGTGTTAAATCAATTATGTGCACAGAGTCTCTTTTTCCAAAAATATATTTTTTCATTTTTGGATTCCATCTTAAAGTTTTATGACCTAGATGAACTCCAGCTTCTAATAGTTGTTCTATTGTTAAATTTGGTATCTTCATATTTGTTCCCGGTTATTCCGCCACAGTTGTTTGCAATTAAGCACCGGAGGTTTTTAACCACTAACTGTGTGAGTTTTTATAGACGGTTTTTATTAATTTTATTAAATAAAGGCAAGAAATTTATTAATAAATTGAAGCAGAAATACCTTGATTTTTAATTGAATTTAAAATGTTTTTATCTACAAATCGTTTTTTTTTTAATTTAAGTGTGTATTTTTTATCATTATCAACTAACTCAAATTCAACATCTGCATTTCCTTGATTTATTAAAATTTTTGATAATAAGTGAAATTCCTTAAAGTTTGATATTTTAATTTTTAAACCGTTAATTGGCTTATTAATAATCTCATCTAAAGGTATAATTTTTTTTACATTAATTCTAATTTTCTGTTCATTCTCATTAAAATTTTTTGAAAGGGTTATTATTACAGACTTGCCTTCTTTTATGTTATCTCTATTTAATTCTAATATATCGGAAAAAACAAAAAGCTCAAATACACCACCTAAATCAGAGAATTTTATAATTGCATAAGAAGTTCCTTTTTGAGTTTTTTTTTCTTGAATTTTTAAAATTGTTGATGCTACCATGCTTTCTGATTGATTTTTTTCACTAACGAAATCAGAATATTTAGTTATGTTATATTCATCAAAAATATTTGCATATTGATTAAGTGGGTGATCAGATAAATAAAAGCCGATTGTTTCAAATTCTTTTAACATTTTTTCTTGGAAGTTCCACTCAGGTCTTTCACCTACAATTATTTCATTGTTATTACTCTTAGAAAATAGATCTATTTGGTTTTGAGACTTGTTTTCAAATATGTTTTTAGACTTTTGGATTAAATTTGGAATTGATTCATAAAAAGATCTTCTATTTTTTATAATACTATCAAAGGCACCTGCTTTAGTAAGACCTTCTAGTTGTAGTTTATTTATATCCTTAGGATTTACTCTGTTTAGAAAATCTAAAATTGATTTGAATTTTCCGTTTTTATTTCTTTCATTTATTATATTTGATATAGCCTCGTAACCGACATTTTTAATAGCTCCTAATGCATAATAAAAATTATTATTTATAGAATTGAAATCAGTAGAACAAGTATTTATATCAGGGCGTATAATATTAATTTTTAATCTTTTTATTTCCTCACAGAACTCACTAAGTTTTTTTTGATTGGATAGTTCCATAGACATCGATGCAGCAAAAAATTCCTCAGGGTAGTAAGTTTTAAGATAAGCTGTTTGATAAGCAATAATTGCATAAGCTGCTGCATGACTTTTATTGAAACCATATTCAGCAAATGGTTCAATCTTTAAAAATATACCTGCTGCTATATCTTTGCTTATTCCATTTTTAAAAGCTCCATCAACAAATCTTGTTTTTTGTCTTTCTAATTCTGCTCTTTTTTTTTTACCCATAGCTCTTCTTAGTAAATCTGCCTCGCCAGCAGAAAAACCTGACAATATTTGTGCAATTTGCATTACTTGTTCTTGATAAATAATAACTCCATATGTTGGCTTTAATATTTTTTCTAATTTTGGGTGTAAATAATCTGGATCTCGTTTTCCGTGTTTACAATCTATATATATTGGAATATTGCTCATTGGCCCTGGTCTGTATAACGCAACCAAAGCTATTATATCTTCTAGCTGATTTGGTCTCATTTGTGTAAGAGCCTCTCGCATTCCAGAACTCTCTAATTGAAACAATCCTACTGTTTTACCTGTAGATAAAAAGTCATAAACTTTTTGATCATTATATTTGATATTTTTAATATCAAACTCTTTAAATTTTTTCTTAACTAAATTTTGAGTTTTGTTTATAACTGTTAAAGTTTTTAATCCCAAAAAATCAAATTTGATAAGACCAGCATTTTCAGCGGAGTACATGTCAAATTGAGTAGAGGGTAATAAAAGATCAGAAGATGGATCTTTGTAAAGAGGCACTCTTTCAGAAAGTTTCTTATCAGCAATAACAACTCCTGCTGCGTGAGTTGCGAAATTTCTATTTAATCCCTCAAGTTTTAATGACAAATCAATCAACCTTTCTACTCTCTTATCTTCTTTAATTAATTTTTGAAGTTTTGGTTCAGAATTAATACATTGACTTAAATTCATTGGTCTTGAAGGATCAAAAGGTATCATTTTACAAATACTGTCTACAAAACCATACGGTAACCCCATAACTCTTCCTACGTCTCTGATAACCATTCTAGCTTTGAGTTTTCCGAATGTGATAATATGTGCTACAGAACCCGGATATCTTTTTTTAAGATATTCAAAAACTAAATCTCTTTTTTCCTCACAAAAATCTATATCAAAATCAGGCATAGATACTCTGTCAGGATTAAGGAATCTCTCGAATATCAAATCAAATTTCAAAGGGTCGACATCAGTAATAGATAAACACCATGCAACTAATGAACCAGCCCCAGAGCCTCTACCTGGCCCAACGGGTATATCATTATTTTTTGCCCATTTTATATAATCTGAAACTATTAAAAAATAGCTAGCATAATTCATTTTACATATAATATTTATTTCATGACTAAGTCTTTTTTTATACTCATTAATCTTTTCTTCGTTTTTTTTTTCTAAATCTAAATCAAGTCTAGATTTTAACCCTTCTTCAGCCTCTTTTTTAAGAATATTGTCAGGAGAAATATTTTTTTCTGAACTAATATTTGGTAGTAATGGTTTTGAAATTGTAGGTCTATAACTACATCTTAAATGTAAATTAAAATTGTTTTCTAACGCCTCTGGTAAATCAGAAAATAATTTGGCCATATCATCACTGCTCTTAAAATGATGGTTATTTGATAGCTTTGGTCGATTTTTATCATTAATGTAGTTTTTTGAACCAATACACATTAGAGCATCGTGTGCATCATAAATATCTTTATCTAAATAATAAACTTCATGTGAGGCAATAATAGGTATATTTAATTCTTTAGATATTTTTAAGTTATATATCTCTAAATTTTTTTCGTTTATATCGCCATGTCTTTGTATTTCAATGTAAAAATTTTCATTGAATAGTTTTTTTAAAAAAATATAAATTTCCTTTAATTCAATTAATTTATCCTTTTTAAACAGGAGTCCAGCCAAACTGTTTAGGCTTCCAAGAGTAACAATTAAACCTTCACTGTGTTGAGATAAATCCTTAAACTCACAAAATGGTTCATTAAAATTTTCATGATTTAAATACGAATTTGATGATAATTTTACAATATTCTTGTATCCAATATCGTTTTTGGCGATTATTGGTATTAGACCTGTCAAATTTTTATATTTAAATTTTATTTGAGAGCCAATGATTGGTTGTGCTTTTGATTTTGAGACAGTTTCGGAGAATTGTAAAACACCGCACAGGTTAGATGTATCAGAAATACCTATTGAGTTGATTTTATTATTTTTACAAAATTTTTCTAGATCCTCAATTTTTATAGCACCTTCGCAGATAGAATACTGAGTATGCAATTTGTAATGATTAAAAGACTTTTTTTTTTCTTGCATTGACGGTTATTATTTTACCATCAATTAAACTTAATTTATAGTCCGACATATCTGCAAAATATCTATTATGAGTTGCAAATATTATTATTCTATTTTTATTTCTTAGGCTAAATAATAGCTTGAATATATCTCTCGCATTTTTGACATC
>MDTA01014440.1_pt1 | contig 11517 bp, 9 predicted proteins | sample 811151 | NCBI WGS metagenome assembly MDTA01 (sample SAMN05326648, study PRJNA326480) | marine metagenome | isolation source: seawater | place: Indian Ocean: South | collected 2010 | reverse complement strand
TAATTCTTACAATATCTCCATTTTCAACTTTAATAGGAAATGGAACCTTCATTTCTTTTGCAAAATTTATATGCTCTAGCATGTGTCTCTGCTCACCATGAACAGGTATTATTGATTTTGGCTTGATCCATTGATACATATCTTTTAAATCGTCTCTATTTGGATGTCCTGAAACATGAACAAAGTCAGTTTCCTCAGAAATAACTTCTATTCCGTCTCTTACTAGTTGATTATGAAGTTTGTAGAGCTTTTTCTCATTGCCAGGAATAATTTTTGATGAAAAAATAACTGCATCTCCTGCCTCAACATAAACATCTGGATGTGAATAATTTGATATTCTTGTCATGGCTCCCATAGGCTCGCCTTGGCTACCAGTACACAAATAAATCATTTTATCTCTTGAAATATTTTTTGATTCTCTCGAGTCTATAGGTTCAATTACATCTTTTAGATAACCACATTGCTTTGCTGCCTTATAAATTCTTTGCATTGATCTTCCCACTAGTGAAATTTGCCTACCAGTTTTTTTTGCACAGTAAAAAATGGTTTCCATTCTAGCAACATTTGATGCAAATGATGTTACTATTATTTTTCTTTTTAAACTCTCAATTATTTTTAGTAAGCTTTTTCTTACGTCGTCTTCCGAGCCAGATCTTCCAACACTAAATACATTGGTTGAGTCACATGTCATTAATGTTACACCTTTATTCCCAATTTCTTTTAGTCTATTAATATCTAAATTTTTACCAACAAGAGGAAATGGGTCGTATTTCCAATCTCCTGTGTGTAAAATTTTAGCAATCGGAGTCTCGATAAATAGGGCATTTGGCTCTACAATTGAATGTGTAAGTGAAACAAACTCAATTTTAAAACTTCCAAGTAATATAGAGTTTCCTAATTGAACTATTTTTAAATATTTTGAAATATCAATTTTTTTTTCTTTAAATTTTTCACTAACTAATGATGCTGTAAATGGGGTAGCATAAATATTGCACTTTAGTTTTGGCCAAACATGCGCGACTGCACCTATATGATCTTCGTGAGCATGTGTTAATACTATCCCTAGTAAATTGTCCTTTTTATCTTCTATAAAACCTGTGTCTGGATGTATTAGATCTACACCAGGTATTGAATCGTCTGCAAAAGTCACTCCTAAATCAACTATTATCCATTTATGATTTTCAGGTTTGCCAAAAGCAAATAAGTTTAAATTCATTCCTATCTCACCAGCACCACCTAATGGACAATAAAGTATTTCATCATTCATATTATTTAATTTTTTAGAATATTTACTAAACCCTTTAATATCAATTCTTTATCTAATATTGTGGGATATGCAATAGAGTTAGTAAATAAATGTCCAAAACCTCCTGTAATAATAATTTTAAATTTTTTTTTTGATTTTTTTTTTATTAATTTAATAATATTATTTATTAGACCAATATAACCCCAATAAAAACCAGATCTTACTGCCTCAACAGTATTTTTACCAATGATTGATTTAGGTTTTGAAAAGCTTATTTTTGGTATTAATCTTGCTTTATTAGATAAAGTATTTAATGAAAGTCTTAATCCAGGAGCTATTACACCACCAAGATAGGATTTATTTTTGACTACATCAAATGTGGTTGCTGTCCCAAAATCTAAAATTATTAAATTTCTATAAGATTTGACAGCACCAATTGCATTCACAATCCTATCAGATCCAACTTTTTTTTTATTAATATATATATGAATTAATTTAGTTAAATTTAGTTGCTTTATTTCATTACATTTACATTTGAATTTGTATTCAAGAAATTTTTTTATAATCTTATAAACGCTTGGAACTACACTACAAAATAAAATTTTATCTAATTTATTTATTTTAGACAAAAGAGGAAATAAAATATTACTAAGTCCACTTCTTTTTATCTTATTAGTTTTAATGGTTAATTTTTTTTTTAATATATAATTTTTATTTAGTAAAAAAATTTTTACCTCGGTATTTCCTATATCACCTACTAAATACATTTTTTTAACTTATAAATATTAATTTCATAAAATTTTTTTAATTTTGAAAAAACCATATCTTTCGTAATAATTTTTTTAACATTTTTGTTAACAAAAGTAGTGTTATAATTTTTAATTAGTGGACTATCAACAATATTAACACCGATTCCTATAATAATATATTTTTTTCCTTTGTAATTTAATATTTCCTGAAGTATTCCGCATAACTTTTTTTTATTTAAATAGATATCATTAGGATATTTAATTTTGATATTTTTTTTAATGAAAATACTGAGTGCTCTTTTTACTATCTCACAATTAAAGATGGTTAATTTTTCAATATTAGATCTTAAATTTATTTGAAAAAATATAGTTAAGAATAAATTACCTTTTATTGATATCCATTTTTTTCCGTATCTACCGCGCCCATTTGTTTGTTCCTCAGAAATAATAATTCCTTGTTTTTTTTTTAATCTAATTTTTCTTATAGCAACATCATTTGTACTTTTAACTTTCTTGTATGAGAACAACTTAAGTCTCATTTATATGATTTGAATTTTTGATACTATATCAAGAAGAATTCGAGGATAGGTAAAATATACAAGAATTAATATTGTTGAAAATAGCAAAGAAAATTTTAATCCAATATTGTGATTAGTATCGTAACTATCTTTTTCATGATCAAAATAAATTATTTTAATAATCCTGAGATAATAGAATGCGGCTATTACCGTTGATAGCAATCCAATTATTGCTAAATAATACATTTCTTTATTTATAACTTCTAAAAAGATATAAAATTTTGCAAAAAAACCTGCTAACGGAGGTATACCGGCTAATGAAAATAATGAAATTAAAAATGACAATGCTAAAATTGGATGGTTTTTAGACAAACCTGAAAGATCATCAAGCTCTTCATAATAATTATCACTTCTTTTAAGCATAAATAGACAACTAAAGAATGCTAAATTCATAACTAAATAGATAGAAATATAAACTATTGAGCTTTGAATGCCCTCGTTTGTACCAACAGATAATCCTGCTAACGCAAACCCCATGTGGCTAATTGAGGAATAAGCCATTAATCTTTTAAGATTTCTTTGTCCTATTGCAGCAACTGATCCAAATACCATAGAGGCTATGGACAAAAATATTATTATTATCTGCCATTGTTCAATCAAATTTAAAAATGGGACATATAAAAATTTTATAAAAACAGTTAAAGCCGCAATTTTGGGAAGGATTGCAAAAAAAATTGTTACTGATGTTGGTGATCCTTGATAGACGTCTGGTGCCCACATATGAAATGGCACCGCAGATATTTTAAATGCTAAACCAACTATAATAAATACAATACCTAATGTTAAGCCATATTGTGCTTCAAGAATATTCATGGAGATTTGGTCGTAATTAGTAGAGCCAGCAAATCCATAAATTAGAGAACATCCATATAACAACAGTCCAGATGATAAAGCGCTTAAAACAAAATACTTTAAGCCAGATTCTGAAGATAATTTATTATTTCTGTTGAATGAGGCTAACACATATAATGCAAGTGATTGTAATTCTAAACCCATATAAAAAACAATCAGATCATTAGAGCTAATCATAATCATCATACCTAAAATCGAGCTCAATAACAAAATCGGATATTCGATTTTAAATATTTTTATTGATTTAAGATAATTGGATGAATTAAGCATAATAAAGATCCCTGAAAATATTATTAATACTTTCATCAGGGTTGAAAGATAATCAATTTTATAGCTATTTTTAAAAATAATTTTTTCATCTAAATTGAATAAGTTGAAATTAAGTACTGAAATAATAATAAGGGTTATTATAGATAAACTATAAACAATACTACTACTATTTTTTTTAAAAACTCCAAATATTAAAAGAAGCATTATAGCTAGAGACAAAAAAATTTCAGATGATATATAGTTAATATTATTTATTATCATTTTTTATTTGCTAAATTCGTTTCTAAATTAAAATTATATATTTCTAAAAAATTTGTTATTGATACATCAATTGTTTCAAAAAGGGGTTGTGGATAGAAGCCAAAAAAAATAGTTGGTATTGCTAAAGTCCACAAAATTATCTTCTCACTGGTACTTAGATCCACCATTTTTTTTAATTCTTCGTTAAATATATTGCCAAATATAACTCTTCTATAAAGCCATAGCATATAAGCAGCACTCAAAATCACTCCTAAACTAGCTAATACAGCTGCTAAAAAACTTATTTTAAAAGTTCCCATTAAAATCAAAAATTCCCCTACAAATCCGGTAGTACCTGGCAATCCTACTGCGCCTAATGTAAAAATCATTAATAGAAGTGCATACTTAGGCATTATATTAACAAGTCCACCATATTTATTTATTAGCCTCGTTTTGTGACGTTCATACACTACACCAACACATAAAAATAAAGCAGCAGACACAAGTCCATGACTTATCATTTGAAAAATACTTCCCTCTATACCTTGCTGAGTCATGGTAAATATACCTAAAGTTACAAAACCCATATGAGCAACAGATGAATAAGCTATGAGTTTTTTCATATCATCCTGCATTAAAGCCACTAAAGATGTGTAAATTATTGCAATAATACTTAATACAAATATCAGTGGAACAAAATAATCAGAAGCAACTGGAAATAATCCTAAAGAGAATCTTATAAAACCATAACCAGCCATTTTTAAAAGGATTGCAGCCAGCAAGACTGACCCTGCAGTAGGAGCCTCCACATGCGCATCAGGTAACCAAGTATGAACTGGCCACATTGGAGTCTTTACAGCGAATGAACTAAAAAAGGCGAGCCAAAGTAAATATTCATAACTATCCTCAATGCCAATCTCATATAGTTTTGTCACATCCGTAGTACCAGCAAGCCAGTAAATACTAATAATAGCAATGAGCATTAAAACAGAACCTAACAAAGTATATAGAAAAAATTTAAATGCAGAATAAACTCTTCTACTTCCTCCCCAAATACCAATAATTAAAAACATGGGTATTAATCCACCCTCAAAAAAAAGATAAAATACAACCAAATCTAATGCGCAAAAAACACCTATCATAAGTGTTTCCAAAATTAATATTGCTATTAGAAAATCTTTTAATCTATATTTAATTGTTGTGTTGACACTTAAAACACACAAAGGAGTTATAAATGTTGTTAATAACACGAATAATATTGATATACCATCGACACCAACTTTGTAATTTATTATACCGTTAATCCAAGATTTTTCTTCAACAAATTGAAAATCGCTTAAAGAATTGTCAAAAATTATCCATAAATAAATAGATAATAAAAAATTTGCTATAGAAATAAATAAAGCTACATTTTTAGAAGACTTATTGTTCTCTGAAGATTTTATAAATAAAATAAAAATAGAGCCAACAAGAGGTAGTAAAATCAATGATGAGATAATTGGAAAATTCATTAGTTAATAATTAAAATAGTTAATATTATAGAAAAGCCTAATAGCATAATAAATGCATATTGATAAATAAAACCAGACTGAAATTGTACAGCTTTATTTGAGATTTTTTTTACTACTTTTGATATTCCATCAGGTCCAAATCTATCGATGATTAGACCATCTATAAATTTCCAAAAGAAATATCCAATTTTTTTACATGGTAAAACAATAGTATAGTTATACAATTCATCAAAATACCACTTATTTTTTAAAAACTCGTAAAGCGGAAGATTATTTTCCATTATTTGTTTAGATAAATTTTTATTTTTTAAAAAAATTAAATATGAAAATGGTATAGCTAAAATTACTAAGATGGGTGTTGTTAAAAGAAACCATAAAGGCGGATGTTCAGTACTCAAGGGATTTAAATAATAAATTGATGATTTCCAAAATGAATTTGAGCTATTAATACCAATAAATAATTCTTTAAAAACATAACCTGAAAAAATTGCTCCTATAGCAAGCACCAAAAGAGGTATGATCATTATTTTTGGAGATTCATGTAATTTTTCAAATTTAACTTGAATATTATTAAATTTTCCGTGGAATGTTTTAAAAATTAACCTCCATGAATAAATCGCAGTCAAAATTGCAGTGCAAATACCTATAAATGCTGCTGAGTAACCTAGAAATGTACCATCAAGATACGCAAACTCAATAATAGCATCTTTAGAATAAAATCCTGATAAAAATGGAAAACCTGTCAAAGCTAGTGTCCCAATAATCATTAAAGTGTATGTATAGGGAAGTTTTTTATAAGATCCTCCCATTAAATTTATATTTTGCTCATCTTTATAAGCATGAATTACTGAACCAGATCCTAGAAATAATAAGGCCTTAAAAAAGGCATGTGTAAACAAATGGTACATAGCAACATTATAAGCTCCAACTCCTGCTGAAAAAAACATATATCCAAGTTGACTACATGTAGAGTATGCTATTATTTTTTTTATATCATCTTGAACTAATGCTACACTTGCAGCAAATATTGCCGTAGTCATACCAATAATTGTAACTATGGACAAAGCTAAAGGAGAATATTCAAATATTGGAGAACATCTTACGACTAAAAAAACTCCAGCTGTTACCATAGTTGCAGCGTGTATCAATGCAGATACTGGCGTTGGGCCCTCCATAGCATCAGGTAGCCAAGTATGTAAAAAAATTTGTGCTGATTTACCCATCGAGCCAATAAATAATAATATACAAATCAAGTCTATCGGATTTACATTTAAGCCAATGAAAGAAATTTCTTCATTTATTAGATTTGGTATAATTTGAAATACTTCATCATAATTTACAGACCCGCATAAATAAAATATTAAAAAAATTCCTAATGCAAAACCAAAATCTCCAACTCTATTTACTAAAAATGCTTTAATTGCCGCTGCGTTAGCTTTATCTTTTTTAAACCAAAAACCAATCAATAGATAAGAACAAAGTCCTACACCTTCCCAACCAAAAAATAGTTGTAAGAAATTATCTGAGGTTACTAATGTTAGCATTGCAAATGTAAATAATGATAGATAAGACATAAATCTTGATTTATGTGGATCATCAGACATGTAGCCGATTGAGTAAATATGTACGATCGCAGATATAACTGTTACCACAACTAGCATCATGGAAGACAATGCATCAATTTTAATTGACCAATTTACATTTAATGATCCAGAATTAATCCAAGTTGCGATATTTATATTTGAACTATAGTCGAGATAAATTACCTTATAAAAGATGATTAATGACAATATCGCAGAAGAAGTGACTAAAGACGAATTTAAAATTTCACTACGAAATTGACCTATTTTATTTCCATAGAAACCAGAAATAACAGCTCCGAATAAAGGTAGGAAAAGAATTAAATATTCCACTTTATCCTTTCAGATTATCTATCTCTTCAACTCTGATAGTTCCAGAATTTCTAAAATAGACAACTATAATTGCTAATCCTATAGCAGCCTCCGCAGCTGCAACAGTTAATATAAAGAGAGTGAATATTTGACCTGTCAAATCATTCAAATATGCGGAAAAAGAGACTAAATTTATATTCACAGCTAGAAGAATAAGCTCTATGCTCATAAGTATAACAATTATGTTTTTTCTATTTAAAAATATGCCTGCTACACCAATAGTGAATATTATTGCCCCGAGCGTTAAATAATGTCCTAAGCCAATTTCAAACATCTATCTTTACTCCTTTATTTTTCTCAACTTCAATCAATTCTACTCCTGTTGTTTTCTCTCTAGATATTTGATTAATATAACTTTGACGCTTTAGTCCCTTTCTTTTTTTATAAGTTAATACAATTGCACCTATCATTGATACCAATAAAATCATTCCAGAAATTTGAAATAGTAAAATAAAATCAGTATATAACACTGATCCAATTGAATGAGTATTTGTTGCCCCAATTTTCAAGTCAAGATTATTTAAACTTTTAATTTCTGGTGTAAATTTCCACCCACCTATTACAATTATCAGCTCAAAAAATATTATAGCGCTTATTAAAAAACCTACTGGAATATGTGAACTACTTTGCTCTTTTCCCTTTTTACTTTGAAACCATTCATTTTCTTGCTGTGCTACATTTAACATCATTACAACAAACAAAAAAAGGACTGCAACTGCCCCTACATATACGATTAACATTATCATTCCAAGAAATTCGGCTCCACCCATTATAAAAAGACAAGATATACTTACAAAGTCTAAAATTAAAAAAAAAACTGAATGCACTGTATTTCTTGAAACAGTAACCATAATTGCAGAAACTATCGCTATTATAGAAAAAAAATAAAAAAAAATTGATTGTATAATCATTAGATTATCTGTGGGAATTATCTGCTTTTATATTTGCTGATAAAATATTTTCCCACCTATCTCCATTTTCTAGAAGTTTCTCCTTATTATAATATAATTCTTCTCTTGTTTCTGTTGCGAATTCAAAATTAGGCCCTTGAACTATTGCATCTACTGGACATGATTCCTCACAAAGACCACAATAAATACATTTAAGCATGTCAATATCATATCTAGTTGTTTTACGGCTCCCATCTTCTCTTTCAGTCGACTCAATTGTTATTGCTTGAGCCGGACATACTGCTTCGCATAATTTACAGGCTATACACCTTTCTTCACCATTTGGATATCTTCTTAAGGCATGTTCTCCCCTTGCTCTAGGGCTTATTTTGCCTTTTTCAAAAGGATAATTAAGTGTCTTTTTTTTTTTAAAAGTTTCTTTTATAGCTATTATTAATCCCACTAAAAAGTCCAATAAAAATATCGTTTTAAAAATTCTTCCAATTTTCATAATTAAGTTCCTGGTAGCATATCAAAATATAGTAAAAAGCTAGATGTTAAAACAACATAAAATAGCGAAAAAGGTAAAAACACTTTCCATCCAAGCTTCATTAATTGATCATATCTATATCTTGGTACAATTGCTTTTACTAAAGCAAACAGTATAAATAATAAGATCATTTTAATAACTAACCATATTGGACTTGGAATTTCATTAAATGGATAAATATCTATTGGCGATAACCACCCACCTAAAAATAAAATAGATCCTAAAGCACACATTAATAATATATTTGCATATTCTCCTAGCCAAAACATTGCATACATCATGCCTGAATATTCTGTTTGATATCCAGCAACAAGTTCTGCCTCTGCTTCAGGAAGATCAAATGGAGGTCTATTTGTTTCTGCTAGAGCTGAAATAAAAAAAATCACAAACATAGGAAACAAAGGTAAAATAAACCAGGTACTTTGTTGTGCGAGAACTATATCGCTAAGGTTTAATGATCCAACACAAAGTAATACATTAATAATTATTACCCCGATTGACACTTCGTATGATACCATTTGAGCTGCAGATCTTATGGAACCAAAAAAAGGATACTTTGAATTAGAAGCCCATCCACCCATTATGATTCCGTAAACACCAAGTGATGATACTGCGAAAATATATAAGATACCGACATTTATATCTGCAAGCACAGTGTTTGTACCAAAAGGTATTACAGCCCAGGCTATTAAAGCTAATGTCATAGTGACAATTGGAGCCAAAATAAAAATAATTTTGTTTGAGGTTGCTGGAATAATTATTTCTTTAAAAATGTATTTTAAAGCATCAGCTAAAGATTGAAATAAACCAAATGGTCCAACTACATTTGGCCCTCTCCTTTTTTGAACGAATGCCCAAACTCTTCTATCTAACCACACAATAAGAGCAACTGCTGTTAATACTGGTAATACTAACAATAAAATTTTATACACCTCAATCAACAATATATTAATATACGCAATCATTTTTAGCCTTCTGTACCTGTACTTTTTAGATTGAGTCTTAAATGTCTACATTCTGACATTGTTTTGGAGGCGCGGGCGATCACATTAGAATAATAATAATCTACTTGATCTACATATATAGGCTCATTGTGAAAATCATCTGTAATATTGATTTCATTATTTGTTTTTTTATTTAATTTCAAATAATTTATCATTGCATCAATTAGAACATCTCTATCATTAAATATTTTTTTATTTTTTAGAATTTGAGATAACTCATTTAAAATAACCCAATCCTCCTTAGCATCTCCTGGTGGAAAACTTGCTTTGTATGCCTTCTGCAATTTTCCTTCCAAATTTGTATAATATCCATCTTGCTCAGTAAAAGAAGCCGAAGGTAAAATAACATCCGCAATTTCAGCACCATGGTCTCCATGTGTACCTACATATATTACAAATTCATCCTTTTTTTTAAATTTAATGTTATCTTGACCAAATAAGAATACTATTTTGTATTTATTATCTTTCAAACTTCTAAGAACATTATTATATCCATCATTTGAATGGATAATATTTAAATCAAAGGAACCAACAGTTGAAGCATTTCTAGAAATGATGTTTAGAGGTTTCCAATCAGATTTTATAAAATATTCGCTTAAAAAATTTTTCGTTAAATTAAACAAATATTTACCACTTTTCAATTTTAAAAACGATTCACCCATTATAATCATTGGTTTTTTTGATTTGGTAAATAAATCAAAAAATTTTCCAGTTTTATTTAAGAATTTTTTGTAAGTTTCAGTGTTATTTTCTAAAATTTCATATGGATAAGTTAAATCTCCAATATCATTAAAAGAATAAATTTTTAAATCATTTTTTAAATAAGATTTTCTTATTCTTGAGTTTAACATTGTAGCTTCATACCTTGGATTGGTACCAATTAACAAAATCAGATCAGTTTCCTCTATGCCGTTGATTGTGCTATTAAAAATATAATTTTCTCTATTACTAATATCTACATAAGTATCTTCAGATCTACTTTCTAAAGATTTTGATTCTAGAATTTTTTCAAAAAATTCTTTAATTGCGAATGACGTTTCCATATTAAGCAAATCACCTATGAAACCAGAAATTTCATCATTTTTAACATTTTTGATTTTATTAGTTATTTTTTCGTAAGCTTTATTCCAAGATGTTGCTAGATAATTTCCGTTTTCTTTAATGTATGGCGTATCTAATCTTTGACTTTTAAGTCCATCACAAGAATACCTGGTTTTATCTGAAATCCACTCTTCATTAATATCCTCATTTATTCTTGGTAATACACGTTTTACTTCCCAACCATAAGTATCAACACGTATATTTGAACCAACTGCATCCATAACATCTATAGTTTCAGTTTTTTTCAGTTCCCATGGTCTAGCTTCGAAAACATATGGTTTCGAAGTGAGTGCGCCAACTGGACAAAGATCGATAACGTTTGCAGATAATTCAGATTCCATTGCCTTTTCTAGATATGTTGTAATTTGCATATCCTCGCCTCTGCCAATAGCTCCTAACTCTGGCACACCAGCAACTTCTGTTGCAAATCTTATGCATCTTGTACAATGAATGCATCTTGTCATTTGGGTTTTAATTAATGGTCCCATGTATTTTTCAGGTACATGTCTTTTGTTTTCTTTAAATCTTGATTTATCTATTCCATAAAACATTGATTGATCTTGTAAATCACATT
>MDTA01205127.1_pt1 | contig 11518 bp, 9 predicted proteins | sample 811151 | NCBI WGS metagenome assembly MDTA01 (sample SAMN05326648, study PRJNA326480) | marine metagenome | isolation source: seawater | place: Indian Ocean: South | collected 2010 | reverse complement strand
TATTGCTCCTTATTTACATTTTTATTTTTACGTAAGTCCGGACTCAATAATTCATACAAAGTATTTTCAAATTATGATGATTGAGTTATAAAAGACAAAACTGTCTTTTTTGGTCTTAATACTTAGACTAGAAAAAACCCATAAAGTTACTGCGTAATTCGACATCCAAAAAATAAGATTACCTAGAACAAATTAGATAAACACCATCTTTATTCATCATCACACGATGATTCATAAATATTATCTTCATTATCAGTCACTACAAGATTTATACTTTCTAGATAATCTGTACCATCACTTAAATTATTTATAGCCTCGAGATCACGATCAGAAAGAAAATAGAAATACCAAGACTCATAAATTGCCATGGATGCATTAAGTTGATCAAACCCATGGAATATATAAATATCAGTCAAATCAACAATAAATTCCTCATCGTTATCTATATAAGTTATTTCTATCTTTTTTAAAGGTATATCTAACAGTCTTAAAGTTACAATATACTGACTCATGTATGCATCGTTTTCTATTTCATAGTCATATGGACACGAAAGACTAATCCCGGACTCTGAAACACTTAATCCATCAGGATCTAGGTACCAACTACTAAAGGAATTAAAAAGTGAGATATTTTTATGCTGAGCCGTGCTTTTTTTTTCTAAACCATATACATAAGAAATACATGCAACTGTTGTTTGATCGCCCGCGGCAAATGCAACCTCGTCGAATAGTGCAAATGTTCTGATACCATCATTTTCTAACTCTTCAAAGTAAAATAGTGGATAAATAAGAGTTCCGTATTCGTAACATGTCTTGAAAGCCCAATAATACATCTCATCTTCGTCAACAATTTCGTAAGGTAACTCGTAGATTTTTACAACCTCGTGAGAGTGTACTTCGTTACAAGGTACTTTATATACCTCTGTATAAAAATATAGATTAACATCCGGTCTTCTTTGCCAGAAACAATCTCCCTCTACCAACTCATTTACATCAACTGATAAAAAGTTTTGAGTTTTATCAGTGAAGTAAGTCTGATAATTTGTTGAGAGGTATTGTGGACCATTTAAAGTGTCGAATACACCAACTAAGCATAAGTAATCATCATCTTCTTCAAAATTATCGATATCACCAATCCAAGTAATGTATGTAGAGGTTCCACCTATATCTCTATTAAATATCTCGTAATAACTATTTTCGCAGGCAGTGTAAATCTCTAAATTTGGAACGCCATCTTCACCAAATACAGTCTCTTCATTCGATGAATATTTAATTTTTGATATTATTTCAAAAGCATGTGGCGTATCACAAGATACGCGAGTGACATAATTATCAGCTAAGAAATAAAATCCCTCACCATTTAGATAATCGAAACAATCACCGATTGTTAGATCTGACGCATAAAGTTTTTCTGATAATATTTCAGGCAAAGTAGTTGATGTAACACTTGTAGTAGTTGAAGTCGAAGAAGTGCTGATAGTAGTTGAAGTCTGAATTGAATCTTCGATAATTTCAGAAGAGTCAGTGCTGCAGAAGCTAAGTAGTAGTATTAGTGCAAAAAATTTTTTCACTCTTCGTATCCTTCTGTGATGTATTCTACAACTTTATGTCCACGAACTTGGGTTATGTATCCTTTCCAAAAATTTGGATAGAACCCAATGCTACCCTCTTTTACCTCATCACTAATTTCTATTATTAATTTAATTTTTTTCATATTGAAATACTATCTTTTTAGTCTGACATTTATTTGAATAATTTATAAACTTTAAATACACATACATTACTAAAATTTATGTCATGAGATGTGAAGTTTACTGTTTTCAAAAAAATGATATTAAAGCTTATGATTATCATAAATATGCAGATTCCATTAATGAGATAGTTGATACTTTAAATAATCTTCGTTGGGATTCCTTAGTAAATGAATATAACAACGTAGTGAAAGGTAATAGAAGTATTACTAATATTGTAAAAGCAAAAGTGTTTAGATTACTTCATGCTGACTTGGATTATGAGTTTACAAATGTGGATAATCTAAGCTCACCAAGACTTAAAAATTTTAAAATCGTCAAGGACTTAGGTGTAAACAACAGACTGTACTACCAATGTTTTAAAAATGACATTTATATCACATTTACGAATGACAACATTGGATTTGTAGAAAATAAAATTTTCAAAGGTTTATTAATTCGTGAACGAATTAATCCAAATGCACTATCTGTGTTAATAACTATCAGTGATGAGGTTTTAGAAGCAGGGGGATACGACAGCGTTTCAATTACTTATAATAAGGTCATTAAATACACAGAGGCGTATCAAAATTTTATTAATTTTCCAATTGCTATTATTGGAATTCATCCTTAATTTAGATATTTTATTTTATTTTGTTATGTGTGCTGTAAAGAGCATTTCCAATTTTTGTAATTACGCCGACTACCAAAGCATTCCCCATCAGAAAAGCTCTTTTTGAGTCAGAAACTTCTGGGTGTTTTGTAAAATTTTTTGGGAACTCATTCAACAATTCCAGTTCTATAGGAGTAAGTCTTCTGAATCTTTTTCCAGATTTGACTACATGCTTGAATCTACTTGGCTGCTTTCCTCCCTCGCTTGTAATTATTGTTCTAGAGGGCTTTAATAAATCGTCAGGAAAAGACATGTTTCCTTCACTAAATAAATATTTAAATCCTTCTTTTGTTGTTCGCTCAATTTGCTTTGCACTTTTTTGTTCAATCCATTTTTGTAAGTCATTATTATTAATAAAAAAATCTTCAGAAACTTCAGAAGATTTTAAAACAATATCTTTTAATATTTTTTGCATTCCTTGATAGTCCTGTTCCAGCTTTGTAGTTATGACTTTATCATTAATAGCCATACCCGAATTTTTGAAGATATTCTTTTCATTTACCAGATTAAAGTTTGTTGAAACATCTACTATTTTCTTACTTAACTCAAATTCTGGAATAAAAAGACTATTAATATTTTTGACTTTAAACTTTTGCGCAAAAGGACTTTTGATAGTTAGCCAATCAATGAAAAAATTAGGATCTTTATTTTGTTTAATTATAGATTTACCTATTTTGGAATTTTTATGATAAGCCAGGATATAGATTCTTCTTCTTCGTTGAGGGTGTCCATATTCACCAGCATTAATTATTCTCCATTCGACGATATAGTTTAAATCCATAAGGCTTCTTAACATAACAGCAAAATCTCTACCTTTTTGATAACTAGGCGAAATTATCAATCTGTCGACATTCTCAAGTATTAGATAATTTGGTTTTGATTTCTTTTCTGAAAGAATCCTATGTATAGACCACCATAAAACACCTTTCTTGCCAATAAGTCCTTTTGAATTTTTTAAAGTTGAAGCGACAGAGTAATCTTGGCAAGGAAATCCACCCACTAATACATCATGATTTGGAATTTCATTTGTAGTTACCTCCTCGATATTTATATTGGTGTGTTTCCCTTACTTAAATTTTTTCTCGTAAATTAGAGAAGCGTGTTGTAATTTAGAATCAGGCTCCCATTGGTTGCTCCAAACTACTTCGTAATTCTTTGATTTTTCAAGACCAAGTCTGAATCCACCAACACCAGCAAATAATTCTACAACTTTAAATTTCAATTTGTTAAATCACTAACTAATTCAATTTCAATATTTGCTATTTTTTCAAGTTGGTAATCCATAATTTCTTTGTATTGATTATCTGAATCTTTATTCAAATTTAAATGGTCAGGTAAGAACCAATCCGACAACTTATTTTTATACGATAAAATTATTGAATTTAAGTTTCTATTCATTAGATTCATTGTTCCAAGGATTTCTATGGTGTTCTTTTTTTGAGTTAACAGGGTTTCTAAAATTTTTGGTAAATCTCTTGGAGAAAGTAGATAAACAGCATCTTCTTTTTCGTCCTTGACTGCAAATCCATAAAACTTCTTATCACTCACAATTTTATATAAGGTTGTTTCTCCACTGTCCGATATGATAAAACTTTCTATAAAATCTTTGAACAACTGCGTTTTGAAAGTAAAAACATTATCATCACCTGCTTTGTACGTATAATCTGAGATATCAAATCCATGATTTGATATAAGATTTAATAATTCCTCCCTAAAATTATTTCCAAAAGTATCGTGGTTTTGTTTGTCATAATCCCAAAGCTTAGCAAGACCTTTATATTCAACTTCTGCTTTTTTTTGATTTAGTTCATCGATTAAGCTCACTACAACATCTGTGCTATCTGACACTGCAGTTTTAATTTTCTTTGAAACAATACTTGGAAAACTTCCCATTGCTATTTTTAATAAATCAACTCTGTCAATCAATGCCTGATAAATATCTGCTTCATAACTGTCCGGGTACCACAAGTTATATATTCTTACTTCATCGGACTCTTGGCCAAGACGTGCTATCCTACCAATTCTTTGTTCAAGGACGCTTGGTACCCATGGAACATCAATGTTTATCATTTTATCTGCTGCCTGTAAATTGATTCCTTCTGAAGCTGCTTCTGAGCAAAATAAAATTTGAATTTCTCCTGTTTCTAGTAATTTCTTAATATTGTATTTATCAGATTGGTACCTTTTGCCATTAATCTCATACCAAATTTCGTTACCTTTATACATACCTACACCTCGTAAACGACTAGCAAATTCCTTTATTACTGAACTATACGCGTTATCAAGTGTTGCAATATAATGTGCAAATACAAGAGTTGGCTTATCTTCATCAAGAATTTTGTCCAAAATGATTTTCAAATGTTCAATTTTTGGATCTGGTTCTTTATGTTTTTCTTTCAAATAATCTGAATATTGAATCAATGAATCTATTTGCGATCTCTCTTGTTTACAAATATTCAAAAGATTGTTTTTATTAATTTTGTTTTTTTTCTTAATAGTAAAAATTTCTAATGAATCAAATTCAGTATCATCATTTAATTCATCTAACAAATTTTTCTCTATTAACAAAGAGCTAGTTTCATCGTTTTCTATCCTTTCAATATAGTTTTCAACTCTTTTTTTTCTATTTATTAGCCTCTCCCTCGCGGACCAAAAACTACTCACAAAAGATTCTTTAAATCCTGCCTTGGCAAAGGCTTTGCTATTCATAGATACTCCCATTGCTTGTTCAGAACTCAAATATTCATCATCTGCATAACTCATTAAATCTTTAAAGAAAATAGAAAATTCTTTATAAATATTTTTACTTGTTATAGGGCTTGACTCAAAAACTCTTTCGGGAAATTTGTAAGTTGTAGGGTAAAGTGATAAAACTGACCTTGACGATTTAGACGTGAATGAACTTAAGGGATTGTATTTAATAACGATATTTTGTAAATCCTCTGAACTGTTAAGTAATTTTATTAATAAGTCTTGATTTTCCGAAGTTGTTTTTTTTATTTCTTCAATTAATTTTATTTCATTAATAGTAAAAATTGTTTCATTAAAAGAACTTGAAGCATCCGCTAAAGGTTTCAAGATAGAAAAGATATTGACAATTTCGTTTAATTTCCATTCATCTACATCGACGGTAAGTGTCTGGAGAAAACTCATATATTGATTTTCGGATAAAAATTTATCGATACCTAGAAGTTCTAATAAAAAATAATACTCATCTGGATGTGTTCTCATTGGAGTAGCTGTAGCAAATAAAATATGTGGTACGTTTTCATTACAATCAAGAACAAGCTCTCTAAGTAATGTCTGCTTAAATGAATTCGTTTTTTTTGATGCCCTGGCATGATGTGCTTCGTCAATGACTAAAACATCTGGAAATTTTGACGAACCTGAAAATATATTATTACCTTTACTACCTCTAGCTAAATCTTTGCTTAATATAATTTTCTTGGGAAATGCAATGTCATAAGTCATTTCATTATCTTCTTTTTCAAATTGAACTTGATTTAAGTCGATCCAGTGCTTTTTGTCCTTAGATAGAGTATAGAAATCCAAACCAAAATGGTGTTTTAATTCTAGTTGCCATTGGTTTACAACAGATTGCGGTGCCAGTATTACAATTCGCTCCATATTTTTGAAAAGATTTAAATATGCAATAGCTGAACCAACTTCAAGTGTTTTACCCAGTCCCACTTCATCTGCGAAGAGATGTCTAATTGGCCAAGAATCCAAACCTTTGTTTAGTGCAACTACCTGATGGGGTAGCAATGCGGAGTTTCCAAGATTAAATTCAAAATATAACGGAGATGTTTTTATATCAAAATATAAATCACTAGTAGTTTTATTTTTAAAATAATTTTTTATATCTTCATATTCTGGATTACCAATTTTCTCAAGTAAATCATCAGCAAATTCAGAATCAAATCTAAAGCTTTCAATATTTTCTAGTTCGTCATTCCAAATTTTGTTAAATCTACTTACATATTCTTGCCAGTCCTTAGAATCATCGAAAGAACAATGAATATTGGTCTCGTTTGACTGAAGTGTCAATCCATTGAGAGTCCAATTCATAGTTGAAGATAGGACGATACAGTCATCACCTTCTTTAAAAATAAAATATTTTGAGTGATCATATCCTTCATTCCTGATTGAAAATTTTATATCTACAATATTGTTTTTTACTAAATAGGCTATGAGACCAACTTTATTTTTTTGTAACTCATCTTTTAGGAGGCCAGCTTTAGTTTTGATTGCAATCATAAACTCTTCATATGATTCTTTATTTGATCGCGATGAATAAGCTTCCAAAATTGATGTATCTATTTTGCTAAAGTCTAATTTTTCAAATTGTCGTGGAATACTTATAAGTATTCTAAATCTACCCTCATTTGTTAAAAATTTTTCTAAGCTATCCGCAATTTCGATAAAGCTATCAAAATTAAAATAGGCTGATAACAAATCAATTTGTTTCGAAACAGAAAAACAAGGTGTGATTACTTCACTAATCAGCTCTTCAGGTTCAAAATAAACATTTTTTGAAAAACTAAGTTTTTTTAGCATGTTCTTCAAATGCTTCGATTAATGCGTTATATGTCAACTTTTTTGTTAATTCACTTTTTTCACTTGAATTTATCTCATAAATGTAATTCTTTTCGATTAAATAAACAAACATATCGACAACGTAGCTCATATCACTTTTTTTTATCACAGATTTAGGTTTTATTAGACTTTTGAGTATCTTAATGAACCTTCCTTCAAGCTCCCATTCACTAGCCTCCGTAAGAAGGATTTCCCAATTATGTTTTGGTAATTTATTTAATTCTGAAATTAAAGCTTCATTCTTGCTTTCTGGTTCTTTTCTTTTTTGAATTTTTTGGATTTTTTTCAACTCACCAGCGACAATTCTATTTATTGAGGAGATTTTTGGTTTATCTGATTTGTATGCCAAGTTGTAAAATTTGTGTAAAATATCTTCCTGGTCTTCATCTGATAAGTAATTCCTTGCATCAAGAAAAACTAGAGAAAAGCCATGAATATCAATTTCTTCGGATATCGTTTCATCATCAAATTGTATAAATTGATAGATTCTTTTTACTCGCCAAGGATAATCTTGTAACTGATATGTAATTTCTTCTATATCTTCATCGGGCCATAAGCTTTTTAAGTCTTTAATGGCTTTAAATAACAACTTATTTCTATCATCATTATCAAAAAGATCATTTTCAATTAATTCTTTTAAATTTTCGTAAGATTTTAAAAAGTCATCCATTTAATATAATTTCCTTTATGGACTGAATGTCTTTTTTTGAAACTTTTGGTGTTCGGCTTTCTAAAAATAAAACTATAACTTCAGAGACTATTAGATTTAGAAGAAGCTTACTTGATTTGTTCTTACTTTTAGAACTAATAGCATCCATCAAAATTTTACCATTGGGATTCTTCGTGTAAACATAAAGACGAAGAGTTGTGCCTTCGTGACTTAATATTTCATAAGGCAAATTGACAGGATCATCATCAAACGGAGTAAACTCTACAGTATATTTTTTGTCACCTATTTTGTACATATTCCAATCAATAATTTTAAAAGCGATTGAAGTTTGGTTTTCTTTGGAGTTTGTTGTTTTTGAAGCTGGAGTTTGGACGGAACCTCCTTTAGTCTTCTTATTTTTATCAACAGAAATATCCCCCTCTGATTTTAGAATCTTTTTTTCATCGGCCGAAAGTGTAAATCCAAATTCTTCTCTGTATTGTGCTATTTCAAATTTTCTATCATCGTCTGTTTTTTTATCCTGAGCCGCTATTGACATTTTTTTTACCGTAGGGGTATATTTTTTAAACTCATCTAGGAATGCTTCATATAAAGCTTCTTTTTCTTCTCCATCCTCTAAGAAAGATTTGACGGTGTTTACATTTATATATAAATCCAATTCACCAACTAATGAGTTATGGTCAGCACGGACTGTTTTGCCTAATCCCATATACAGCTCATGATGATGACGATAAATTAATTGACCATGTCTATAAACATTAAATCCTTGTGTTATTTGATTTAGATTATTAAATCTAAAACCAAAATATCCGGTGACACTGCCTTTTTGTGTTTGGCCTTCATCATCTTTAAATTCAAAATTTACATTGATTGGAGATTTAGTTCTTGGCTCAATATCTAAACTATAGGGACTAAGCTCATTCTTCTTAGTTGTGTCATCCCCAATATATATCTTTAGTTTTTTTTCAAAAAGTTCCCCGTGCATAAATTTTTTCCAAGATACAGGCAAATATTCATATAGATTTGCGGGGTTTAGTGATGAATTGAAATATTTTATTTCCACAATTGTTCCATTAGATGATCCGTTAAACATATTTTTTGATTGGGAATTGTGCTTTTGAACTTTTATCTTAAACTCTATATCTTTACCCATTTTTTCTAATTCATCATGATTAGCGTCTATTTTGTAATATTCTTTATTATTGTCTGAGGTAATAACTGTGACTAATTTTCCTATCTTTGCAGATGAGGCCTTAAAACCAAATCCATAAAATCCTAAAAGTTTATCCTTAATTGGGCTTGATCTTTTATGTGAATCAAAAAAAGAAAATAGTTTTTTAATATCCTCTAATGACATACCTCCAGCATTATCAGAGATTCTTAAGCTGGAATCCTTTAAATTATTTTTTTTATTATCTAACTGAATATGTATTTTTAAATCTTTTTTTGTTTTACCTTCTATCCAAGAATCAACAGAGTTAGCAATGATTTCATTTATGGCCTGCCAATTCTTGAGACCAGTGTTACCAACCATTCCATATCCGGCACCATGAAATTCAGGGTTAAATTTTATTTCATTACTCATAATATTCAAATATTACATACGAAATAAGACAGTTTCTATAATTATTTTAGGAATTAAGTTTTAAAATTCTTGAGAATCAGTTGTCGAAAATTGATTTTTGTTCAAAAATGAAACTATGGAATATATAAATATTTCATTAATTTCAATTGTATTATTGTCAATTGCCTTATCAATTGTGTCTTTCTTATATTTTAGGAAAAAGAGAGAGGCTGATTACAATAATTCACTTTATACAGAATCTCAAGGCCGACTTGATCTTATTCTCAATTCTTTAAACAAAGATGAGACAGTAGACAATCAAGCAGAAGAAGATTTTGCTAAAGTAATTGAACAATTTGATGATAATGATTGGTTAGTTTATAGAAATGTTACTTGGCAATGGAGAAGTGATGGCTCAGTGACAAACCACATGAAGGAGGGAGAGGTTGACTTCCTTCTAGTCCATAAAAATTTAGGAATCGTAATGATAGAGGTAAAGGGAGGCAGAAGATGGAACTTTGATGCCACAAAAAATAAATGGACTCATAACACAGGAAAGAAAAAAGTCATCAAGAAAGGACCATACGAGCAGCAAAGGCGAAATAGAAAGGGTCTGAGTAATAAAATTCAATATGAATCAAAGAAACTCGGACTAAGAAATTTTAGACCAAAAATCGAAACATTTGTAGTTTGGCCCAACGTCAGTTCAAATGAAAGTAAATTTGGATTTATTGGTTTTGAAGAAAATACTATTTATTTAGATGAACTGGACAGGCCAGATTTAATTGAAGCAAAACTAAAAAGACAATTCACAAAAAGTGAGTATTCAAATGATGACCTCATCTATCTCTTCAACAAGATATTAAATAACAACATTAAAGGTTTCTCCCTTCTTTCACACAGTGGAAAAATATCGGAAAAAGTCGAAAGGATTTCAGAAGATGTTTTCAAGTCTTATTATGAGATTACAAATCCAGATTACAAAAAAATTAAGATACAAGGAATCCCCGGTTCTGGTAAGACTTTTCTAGCTTCTAAAATTGCAGATTTTGAATCTGATTATGGCAGGAAAATACTTTTTATTTGTTACAACATACTTTTGGGTGAAAACCTAAAGGCTGAATTCGAAAATGATGAAAGTGTAAAAGTAATCATCTTTGAGGAACTTCTTGATGCATTGGGTCTTACATATGATGCAATAATTGAAGAGCCTGATAAAACACTCAAAGATTTGAGTAAAGAAGAAGAAGTAGAGTTCATAAGAAATTTTCTCGAAGACTCAATAGGTGAAGCCGACGACATGTTTGAGTTTGATACGTTGATTATTGATGAGGCCCAAGACTTTTCCGAGAAATATTGGGAATTTTTTGTGACTCTTGTGGAAAGTAAGTCTGCGAAGTGGATACTTTGTTATGATAGTAATCAAAATATTTCTCACAAAGAATGGAGTACGCCAGAATACCTTGATACTGCACCATTTGTTTTGAACACTGTAATAAGGTCAACAAAAGAAATCGCGAACAAATATACAAAATTATTTGATGATTCAATTGAACATTTCGGAGAGCGAGGAGTTGAGCCTTCTTTAATACTCCTTGAGAAGAATAACTGGAAAAATGTCGAAATAGAAGTTGTGAAAATATTAGAGAGTTTAAATGAAGAGTCCTCAGATTTATTGAGAAAAGTTACGTTATTGTTGCCACATTCTAAAGACATTCAAAATCTTAAATTAGATGACTTTAAAGAGATAAATATATCATCTGTCTCAAAATTTAAAGGTCTAGAAGCAGATATTGTCATATTGGTTTTTCCATCTTTAGAGAGTGTAGAAAAAAGCTACATTCAAAGCTCCAAGGCCATGCTTTATATTGGGCTCTCAAGAGCAAAAACAAACTTATATTTCATCTGTAACAAAGCAGTAAAAGATTTGGCAAAATGGAAAGTAATGTAAGTTGAAAGGAGAGACTTATGGGAGTAGGACCATTGGAAGCTGCAATATTTACTGTCGCAAGAGTCGTACAGGAAAAATACAATGATGTAGAACTTTCTGAGAAGATATTTCAAATAGCATCACAATGCAGCAGCGCTGGCATGGATGGAGCAGATGGCTGGTTAGAAGATCATCCGGCAAACATTAAAATAACAGAAATAAACAAAACTTTAATCAAAGACTATTTAGATAGTTAGCTTGCTTTTTATCTGGGATGTTCAACCAAGTCTTAAGCTTTTATTTTATTAACGATTCTTTTGGCAGCTTTTTCGGGCTCGACATGCTCCCAAACTCT
>MDTA01164143.1_pt1 | contig 11518 bp, 13 predicted proteins | sample 811151 | NCBI WGS metagenome assembly MDTA01 (sample SAMN05326648, study PRJNA326480) | marine metagenome | isolation source: seawater | place: Indian Ocean: South | collected 2010 | reverse complement strand
ACGAATTAGCCTCTATTTTAAATGATTCTGGAGCATCATATGATTATATCCTGATCGACTGCCCCCCATCGCTAAGTCTGCTTACAATTATGGCATTAGTGGCTTCTGATGCTTTAGTAGTACCACTTCAGACAGAATTTTTTGCATTGGAGGGCTTAACTCAGCTTATGAAAACAATCGACAGAATAAAGTCTAACTTAAATCCCTCACTAGAAATAAGGGGGATACTTCTAACAATGTTTGATAAGAGAAATAAGCTTTCAGGACAGGTTGAGATAGAAGCAAGAAATTATTTTAAGGAAAAAGTATACTCTACTGCTGTTCCAAGAAACGTTAGGCTTTCCGAAGCTCCATCTCATGGCATACCAGTATTGTTGTATGATAAGATTTGTCCAGGTAGCAAGGCTTATTTCAAATTTACTGAGGAGTTTCTAGAACAAGATAAACAAGTGGAGAGCGCAGCATGATAAATCCCTTTAAAACGAAAAAAGGACTCGGAAGAGGATTGTCTTCTTTAATAGGAGATAATGATGTAAAAATATCTAATCATAGAGTATCTATAAGTTCAATAACACCTAATAAAAATCAACCTAGAAAGTTATTTGATAAAGATGCTCTAGATGAATTGACCAATTCAATTAAGGAAAGAGGGATAATCCAGCCTTTAATAGTAAGAAAGTCTAGTGACCAAAACGATAAATATGAGCTAATCGCAGGTGAAAGGAGATGGCAAGCAGCACAATCAGCAGGCCTCCATGAAGTTCCAGTTGTAATTATTGAGGCTGACAATTTAAAATCTCTAGAATTTGCAATTATAGAGAATGTTCAAAGAAAAGATTTAAACCCAATAGAAGAGGCTGAAAGTTACAAAAATCTGATAGAAAACTTTGGATACGACCAAGAAAAAGTGTCAAAGTTTATTGGCAAAAGTAGATCCCATATAACAAATTCTTTGCGATTACTAACTCTTCCTGAAAAATTAATTGATTTAATAAGACTTGAAAGACTTTCACAGGGCCATGCAAAAATTTTAATAGGTCTCGAAAATGCTTTATTGTTAGCCGAAAAAATTATCAAAAAACAATTGTCTGTGAGGCAGACTGAGAGTTTAGTAAGAATTTTAAAGAAAGGATCAAAAAATATTAATATTTTAAGAGATAGTAATGTTTTAAACACAGAAAAAGAACTGTCTGATAAAATAGGTATGAGAGTATTTTTGAAAAACAAAAAAAATAAATCAGGTACCCTTACTTTTGAATATAAGGATTTAGATCAATTAGATCGTCTAATTGATGTAATTAAGAAAAATTACTAGCAATTTATTACGAAATCAGAAACTAAATTTAGTGATTGATTGGAATTAGTTTTTACAGCCAACTCTAAATCATTTATTTTATAAATTACTTCCTTAAGATCATTTAAATCCCAGGAATTTGCCTGTTTTTTTACGTTTTCTTTATCTTTCCAAAATATTGGTGGTTTGAAATTTGATATAACTTTATCTATATTTCTTATTTCTATATTTTCCTCAATAATTACTCTTAATTTTTTTGACTTACCTAATAGAGTTCTAATTATTAGCACACAATCTTCATTTGAGTAGTTGTTCTCATTCAGAATTTTTGCAATATTTTTCTTATTTTTTAAAAAATAGCTGTCTGCAAGTTCATTTACAGCGTAATTTTCGGCTAAGTTAGACAGTTTTAGCACATTTTCTAAACTAACATTTTTATTAGACAGTGAATAATTATAAATTTTCTCTAACTCAGTTTTGAGATTCCCCCTTTCGCCACTGGCTCTGTTTACTAGTAAATTTACTGCTTCTCTTGATAATTTAATATTATTTTTATTTAAAAACTCAAAAGCAATATTAGTTAAATCTCTCGCATTATCTTCATAAAATGCAGTTAAAGATAAATTTTTTTCTTTTTCAAATAAAATTCTAAGTTTAGATTTTTTTTCTAGTACACAACTTTTAAAAATGATTTTAATTTCATACAAATTTATTTCTTGAAGGTTTTCAATAAGTTTAAGTGACTTGTCAGTAGTTCTAGAAATTATAAATATTTTCTCGTTATCAAAAAAAGACTTATTTAAAATGCTATTAACAATATCGTCATAATTTTGTATGAACTCTGTCTCGTCATATTTTTCAATTTTTCCGTTAAAATTATGAATAAATTTTTGTTTTATTATTTCGTTTTGTAAACCTTCATTTTTTCCATAAAAAAGATATAAATCAAACTTTGCTAAAGTCTTTTCTGAAATTTCGAAATGTTTAATAATCATTAATCTAATGTAAGCAATGATGTTAAAATATCATCACTTATATTGTTAGATAGATTAATAACAGTATTATCCTCGTATTGGGATAGTTCAAATTTATCATTTATGTTATTGTAAGTAACTTCTTTAAAAATATTATCTTTTATAATTTCCATGTTATTTTCATAAACAATGTAATCTACATTAATCTTAATTTTAAAATTAACTGGATCACCTTTCTTATTAGAGGAAATAACTTTTTTATCTTTGTTAGATTTTAAATTAATTTTGATGTTTCTATTTCCTTGACTTTTACTCAATAAATTTTCCTGTATTATTTTATTTATAAATTTATTACCTGTTGTTTCAACTTCAGCAAAATTAAAATTATATTTTTTTTTTGATAAAATAGGCTCGTACGAGCACGAATTAAAAATAAATAATAATAAAAATAGATATATGAGTTTATTCATTTAATAAAATATTCATTAATCGATTTTTAATAAATATTACTTTTTTTATTGACTTATTGTTTAAATATTTTTCCATTATTTTATCTTTTTTAACAATTTCTAAAAGATCACTTTCTAAAATATCTTTTTTTAACTCTAAAATATGGCGTTTTTTGCCATTTATTTGTATTACAAAATTTACCTCTTCTTTTTCTAAAGAAGTTCTATCAAACTTTGGCCATTTAATATCTTCGTAAATTTTTAAATCAGAAAGACACTCATTTGTGAAATGAGGTAAAACTGGTGAGAAACAGATTAAAATTTTTTTATAGCTGTCTTTTAAATTAATTATATTTTTCTTGTTTTTTATATAGTTTATTAGATAATTATATGCTTCATACATATTTGCTATTATTACATTGTAATTAAACTTATCTAAATTATTTGTTATATTAGATATTGTCTGATTAATAAATTCATCAAAAGATTTATCTTTATATTCGGGTTTTTCATTTAAAATTTTATACTTTATTTCATTATGTAATATCCAAAGTTTTTGTAAAAATTTATATGATGATATCATTCCTTGTTCTGACCACTGAACATCTTTCTCAGGTGGACTGTCAGATAGTATAAATAGTCTTACTGAGTCTGCTCCATAATTTTGGATAATCAACTCTGGGTCGACAACATTTTTTTTTGATTTTGACATAGACTCAGATGGTCCTACTTTTACAATTTTATCTGGCTTATCTTTTTGTACATATTTATTATTTTTTTTTTCTACTTGATCTGGACTTAACCAATTATTATTTTCATCCTTGTAGGTTTCATGACAAACCATACCCTGAGTAAACAAACTTTGAAAAGGTTCTGTAATATTGAAATTATTATTCTTATAGTCTATCGCTCTCATAAAGAAACGAGAGTATAAAAGATGTAAAATAGCATGCTCTACTCCACCAATATACTGATCCACTGGCATCCAATAATCTATATCTTCTTTATTAAATCCATAAGAATTTTCTTTAGGTGAGCAGAATCTTAAATAGTACCATGATGAGCAAACGAAAGTATCTAATGTATCAGTTTCACGAATTAATTTTTTGCCTTCAATCTCAATTTCTCTCCAACTTTTTTCACTATCCAATGGGTTACCCTTTACATTTAGATTTATATTTTCTGGAAGTTTGACAGGAAGCATAGATTTAGGTATAGGATGAACATTTCCTTCGCTATCGTATGCTACTGGTATGGGGCATCCCCAATATCTTTGACGAGATACACCCCAATCTTTAAGTCTATAATTTACCTGTTTTTTCCCGATATTCTGTTTCTCTAGATAATTTATTGTTTCTAAAACTGAATTTTTTGGTGCTTCTAAACCATTTAAAAAGTTTGAATTAATAATAACACCAGGTCCTGGATAAGCTTCATTTGTTACCTTGTAATTTTCATTTTCATCGTGAGGTCTGACAACAGTATTAATCTCTAAATCATATTTTTTAGCGAAATCAAAATCTCTTTGATCATGAGCTGGACAACCAAACACAGCTCCAAATCCATAATCCATTAAAACGAAGTTTGCAAAATAAACTGGAACCTTTTGAGAAGGATTGATTGGATTTATTGCCTCCAAATTTGTTTTAAACCCAATCTTTTCGCCTACAGCTATTGCTTCCTCAGTTGTTCCGGTTTTAGAACACTCCTGCTTAAATTTAATAAAATCAGGATCTTCAATATAAAACTTCGATATTTCATGATCTACAGAGACAGCCAAGAATGAAAAACCAAACAATGTATCTGGACGTGTCGTAAAACATTTAATTTTTTTTATAGGCAATGGACCAATTACTTCAAAGTCTATTTCACAGCCGAAAGATTTTCCAATCCAATTCTTTTGCATGGTTTTAACTTTATTTGGCCATGTATCTAATTTTTCCAAACCATCGAGAAGATCTTGAGAAAACTTTGATATATTAAAAAACCATTGACTTAATTTTTTTCTTTCTACTGCGGCTCCCGACCGCCATCCTTTACCATCAATCACTTGTTCATTTGCTAGAACTGTTTCGTCAACAGGATCCCAATTTACATAGTTTTCTTTTCTATAAACTAGACCCTTATCAAGTAGTTCTAAAAAAAAAGTTTGTTGATGTTTGTAATAATCTTCAGAGCATGTTGAGATTTCTCTTTCCCAGTCAATTGAAAGTCCAAGTTTTTTAAGTTGACTTTTCATTGTTTCTATATTTTTATTTGTCCAAATTTTTGGATCTAAATTATTATCTCTTGCAGCATTTTCTGCTGGCATTCCAAATGCATCCCAACCCATAGGATGCAAAACATTAAAACCTTTTAAAAATTTATAACGAGACAGGACATCTCCGATAGTATAATTTCTTACATGGCCCATGTGTATTTTTCCCGATGGATACGGAAACATCTCCAGGCAATAAAATTTTTTTTTAGATTTGTCTATTGAGCTTGAAAACTGTTTTTTTTCTTCCCAAATTTTTTGCCATTTTTCTTCAACACTTTTGAAATTATATCTTTCCACAATTTTAATTAAATTCTTAGTCTTTTAACGCTTCGTTTATATATTTAGTTTTATTTTTAGATTTATTCTGTTTCTCGTAAATTGCTGCTTTATTTAATATTTTTTTTGATAACTCCGCAGACAATGTTCCTGATTTGTCTGAAATTTTACAAGATTTCTCAACAGAGCAATTTTTGTAAAATACTTTTACAGCAATTGCGTCTGACCTAATCTCGTTACTTAAAAATCTGATTGAAATTTTGACAGACTCCTTGCTTGAACTGTCATCACTATACCAGTCGGTAACAATTATTCCTCCACTATAATTTGCTAAAGCAAGAGGCATAAAATCAAGAGTGTCTAGAGAAGCTCTCCAAAGTTCATTAGAACTAGCGAAATCAAATTCACCTGAATTTTTTTTGTTGCCTCCCATTAATCTAAATCCTCTTCCTTCTTCAATATTCTTTTGAACTCTTTTCTTTGGATCGTATGAAACCTTTCTAGCGTCTGCACCTGGTAAATTTTTGCAGGATTCTAGGAAAAATAGTGAAAAAATAATTATAATGATGTTGTTTTGAATTGTTTTTAGTTTCATAAAATAATAATACCTTTAAAACATTTAATAGAATTTGGAAATATTAGATAAAGACTAAAAAACCCTGTTTTTCGTATATTTTTTATAGGTGCATTTTTGCAACACTAAACCATTATTTTCTCTAAATATCCTCTTTAGGCGAGTTTTGTGGGGTCTTTTTGATAGAAGCATACTGTTTAATATTAATATTAACAAATACAAAGGAGTATTTAATATGAACAAATACAGTAAAATAGGGTTAACAGCATTAGCTGGTTCTCTAGTTGCAGGATCTGTTTCAGCTGCTGAATTATCAGCTGCTGGTTCTGCAGTAATTACTTTCAGCGGTGGAGACAGCAAACAACAAAAAGGTAATGGTTGGTCAATGGCTGACTCAGTTACTTTCTCTGCTTCTGGAGATGTAAATGACATCGGTGTAACATTATCATTAGAATTAGATGGTGATGCTGCTGATGGAACAAACCAATTAGACAGTCAATCAATCACTTTCGATTTAGGTGATGCAGGTACTTTAGTATTTGCTGGTCACGGCGGAAGCAGTGCTATGAGTGCGGTTGATGACGTAACACCAAGTGCTTACGAAGAGCCATGGGATATAGTTACAGGTGCTGACGCAGGTATTATTAACGGTCACAGCGGTAACAACATGTTTACTTACAAGTACAGCCATGAAACTGGTGTAAACTTAACATTAGCATACATTAATGCATCTGATGCAGTAACTGATGTATCATACAGTGATATCGGAATAAGCTACACAGGTATGGAAGGTTTAACTGTTGGATATGCACAAGGTGATGTTGAGCAAACTACTAATACTAAGAGCGATGAGCACACTATGTACGCTAAGTATGCAACAGGTCCAATAACTGTTGGTGTTCAAACGTCTGAAAAAGATGTTGACGGTGGTGCAACTAGTGATACTGAATCTTCAGGATTTGGTATTTCTTACCAAGTAAGTGATGACTTTACAGTAAGTTTCGGAACTCACAATATTGAGTATAACTCAGGTGATGACCAAGAATCTACTGGTGTCAGTGCATCTTACACAATGGGATCATTAACTATCGCTGCAGGATTTAACAATGTTGATAACATTGCTAATACAGCTACAGATGATAGAGAAGCTTATGAAGTTGGTCTAACATTTGCGTTTTAATTAGTTAGAATAACTATATTTAAAGGCCCCTTTTTAGGGGCCTTTTTTTTATTCAAAATAAGATATTCCACTAAAACCAAAGCAATCTAATAATTTAAGTCGTCTGATATTGAGCTTGGATATACCTCCAAGTGCAATTATTTTTTGTTTATTCAATTTTTTCATATTCAAAAATTTGTAAATTCCTAGATAATTTTTGTTATTCTTAAATAATGAGGAAATAAAAATTAAATTTACATTTTGTTTTTCTTTAATTCGAATTTCTTTAATATTATGTGCAGATCCGAGTAAAATAAATCTTGATCTGAATTTGTAACTTAAATGTTGAAAACTTTTATTAAAAGATGGAATATAAGCACCATCACACTTTAATTTTAATGCAACTTTAAAATTATTAGAGAGAAAGAATTTTATTTTTCTATTATGGCAAAAATTTCTGATTTTAATTATTTGTTTTAAGTCCAATTTTTCCCTATAGTTTCTATAGATAACTGCTGTATTATTGTCTAATTTAACAATATTACTTTTTTTATATGAATTTATAAAATAAAAATTTTTTGGAAAATTATTATGCATAATACAGTACAAAATTTACTTAAAATTTCTGAAAAAGTTAAGGATAAGTTTAAATTAAATAAAAATTTATCTAAAATTCCTAACATAATAGCAGTATCTAAAACGTTCAAATTAAATCATATAAGACCTATTTTAGATCATGGGCACATTCATTATGGTGAAAATAAAGTTCAAGAAGCAATTGAAAAATGGACAGAGATAAAAAAAGAAAAAAAACAAATAAAACTTCATCTAATCGGTAAACTCCAAACAAATAAAGTTAAGTTTGCAGTAAAATTATTTGATTATATTCACTCTCTAGATAGTAAAAAACTTGCAGATAAAATTTACAAATACCAAGATGAATTAGATTCAAAAACTAAGTTATTCATACAGGTTAATATAGGAAATGAAAATCAAAAGTCAGGAATAAGAAAAGAAGAAGTTTTAGATTTTTATAATTATTGCTTAGGACTAAAATTAAATATTATTGGTTTAATGTGTATTCCTCCAATAAATACAAATTCCTCAAAATATTTTAATGATATGAGTGAGTTAAACAAAAAATTAAATTTGGATGAGTTGAGTATGGGTATGTCATCTGATTATCTTGAAGCAGTAGAAAATAATTCTACTTTTTTGAGAATAGGATCAAGTATTTTTGGTGAAAGAGGCTAATACAATTTTATTTTTGTATTTCTATTTATGAGTTTTGCCAAAATTAAAAAATCTTTTTCAGAAAGTGCAATACATCCTGCTGTTGGTTTAAAATTTTTTGTTATATGTATGAATATTGCGCTGCCTTTTCCAATTTTTGGATTTTCCCAGTTATATTTTATTGGTATAAAAAAATCATATTTATGATCGTATCTATATAATTTCTCACTTTTTACTTTTAATTTTGAACTAATCAATTTATTATAATTTTTCCCATCATGTATGTCATCGCACCATCTCATACTTTTCTTTATATTTATAATTTTCAAATTTGTATAAGGTTTAACTTTTCTATCTTTTCTATAATATAGATTTTCAAGCGCAAAAGTTCCTATTGGAGTTTTTTTATCACCTTCAATTTTATTTTTAGAAAATCCATTCGCTCCAATACAACATTTAAATACAAAATCACCAAATTTTAATGTATCTTTATTTTTAACTATAATTATCATAATTTATAAATATGAATACAAACCAGTCCTTAATAATTTATAAATTTCCAGTTCTGTTTAATATATTAAATGAAATTAAGAGTTATTTGAATTTTAATATTGAAAACCTAAATGATGGCAATTTTGATGAGAATTTCCTAAAAAAAAACCTAGTTATAATATCTGGTGAAAAAAAAAAAAATTTTCAAAAACAAGTGAAAATTGATGAATTTCCAATAAACATAGAAAAATTAATAGAAATCATAAATATACAATTTTTAAAAAATAAATTTAACCAACAAAATAACGTAAATATTGGCAAATATAGCGTAAACTTTAATTCAAGAGTAATGAGTGACAGTAAAGGAAAGCTAGCACTCACTGAGAAAGAAGTTAAAATAATAAGTTTTTTAAACAGTTCGATTAAACCAGTAACAATTGAAAAATTGCAAACCGAAGTTTGGGGACATAAATCAAAATTAGATACTCATACAGTTGAAACACATGTTTACAGACTAAGAAAAAAAGTTGAGAAAAAATTTAAAGATACCTCATTCATTGTTAGTAGAAAAAATGGATATAAAATCGAAATCTAAAAAAAATAAATACGCAAAAGATTTATTTAATAATAAATACAAACCGAGAATAGTGAAGCCAAAAAAAGGCAAGGGTAGCTATGATAGGAAAAAAGTTAAAGTCTAGCACCAATTTGCTGTATTACTTTTGAAGACATCTCTCTACCTTTATTAAGGCAATCCATAGCTTTTAAATTGTTAACGTATCCATGCAAAAAACCTGCTGCAAACAAATCGCCTGCGCCTGTAAGATCTTTTATGGAAAGGTTGGTTTCAATTCCATTTTCGTTAATTTCATCACCAAATATCGAAATTGCGCCCTTTTCTCCTCGTGTGATTACTAAAAGTTTTTTTAAATTTTTTGCAAAATTTACAACTTCATCAAAATTTTTTGCATCTATTAAAGACATTATCTCTTGCTCATTTGCAAATGTAATATCTAGTTTATATTTCACTAAATCTAAAAAGTGAGTTTTGTGTCTATCCACACAAAATTGATCAGATAATGACATTGCAACTTTATTACAATTATTAATTGCCTTATCGAATGCCTTTTTTGGTTCACCTTCATCCCATAAATATCCCTCTAAAAAAATTATTTCACTTTTTTTTACTACATCTGTTGAAATATCATCAGCATTTATTTTTCCTGCAGTTCCTAAGAATGTACACATCGTTCTCTCTGAATCGGGTGTAACCAATATCAAACAAGTACCTGTTGGAAGTTCTTCCTTTTTTTTACTATAGAAATAACTTACTTTTTCTGATTTGAGGCCATCTTCGTATTTTTTTCCTAAATCATCATCGTTTACTTTACCTATAAAACCAACTTCATTTCCTAATTGAGACAACCCAACTATAGAGTTTGCTACTGATCCACCCGATATAGTCTTTTCAATTTCAAGATTTGATAATAAACTTTTAAATTCCTTTTCATCAAAGATTAGTTTCATTGTTCCTTTAGTTAATTTATTTTGAACAATAAAGTCTTCATTAACTTTACAAATTACATCAACAATGGCGTTTCCTATTCCTAAGATTTTCATTTAAGCCTTCTTTGTTTTTATAGGTTTTTTCCTTTTAGGATAACAAGTAGTACAAATTTTACAAGATATACCATAACATTCTCTTGCCTTACAATATTCTCTTCCATAATAAATTATTTGAAGATGTAATTTATTCCAATGTTTTTTATGAAATAATCTTTTCAAGTCTTTTTCAGTTTGTACTACATTTTTTCCATTAGTAAGACCCCATCTTTGAGCTAGTCGATGTATATGAGTATCCACAGGAAAAGCAGGATTACCAAATCCCTGGGACATTACAACACTAGCAGTTTTATGACCAACTCCTGGTAATTCTTCTAATTCTTCAAATGTCCTAGGAACTTTACCATTATACTTTTCAACTAAAGTTTTAGATAAATTAAAAATACTTTTAGCTTTTATTCTAAATATACCTATACGTCTTATTAATTTTTCAATTTTTTTTCTACCAAGTCTTACAAAATGTTCAGGCTTATTATATTTTGGGTAAATATTTTTTGTTACATTGTTAACATTAACATCAGTACACTGGGCTGATAGTAAAACTGATATGAGCAGTGTAAATATGCTTCTGTGTTTTAAAGGAATTGGGGTTTCAGGATAAGTTTTGTTTAATATTTTTAAAACAATTTTTGCTCTCTTTAATTCATTCATTTAAAATTGAGAAGATTTCTCATAGAGTATAGACCTGGTTTTTTTTTAGTCAGCCATTTGGCAGCAGTTATAGCACCTTCTGAATAAAGTGCTCTATCAAATGCTTCATGATTTAATGTAATTATTTCTTTTCCACTTGAAAAATTAACTTCGTGCTTTCCAATAATTTCACCTTTTCTAATAGAATTAAAATTTATTTTCTTTCCGTAAGGAAAATTTTTTTTGTTTAAAAATTTTTTCCCCACTAATTTATAAAAGTCTTTCTTTTTTCCTATAGCAATTCCTTTTCCAAGCATTAAAGCTGTGCCAGATGGATGATCTTTTTTGTGTTTGTGATGTATCTCAAAAACTTTACTTAAATAATTATTACCTAGGGACGCAGCTGCAATCTCAGTTAGGTACATAAGCAAGTTAATTCCAAGACTCATATTTCCAGCTTTTAAAATTGGAATTTTTTTTGAATATTTCTCAATTAAATTCTCTTCTTTTTTTGTAAATCCAGTCGTTCCTATAACAACTCTTTTATTAAGTTT
>MDTA01162769.1_pt1 | contig 11518 bp, 6 predicted proteins | sample 811151 | NCBI WGS metagenome assembly MDTA01 (sample SAMN05326648, study PRJNA326480) | marine metagenome | isolation source: seawater | place: Indian Ocean: South | collected 2010 | reverse complement strand
GGAGATGAGCTGAAGAGAGTTGATGAAGTCGCGAGGCTGAAGAAGGGTCCAGACTGGCAGGACGGACGCAATGTAGGAGTAAAGGAGAAGAATTGCGACCCACGCTATGGTCGGAATTCCGTCGATGACTCCGGGTTCGCCTCCTAGCAGTTCATTAAAGGCTCCGAGAACGCCCACGTTTCCGAAGAAAATCGTGAGATACATCAGACCCAGGGTGATGATGGAGGGAATGAGAATGTTGACGCCCCGCCGGTGCAAATACACTCCAATCAGAACGGCGAGTGGAATCTGGATAAGGCAGGGGGAAATCGACTGCGGATAGAGGTCCCACACGCTGGCAATCACCAGTCCGAAGATGGCCAGCACAATGGTCAGGGAGAGGAAGAGGACCGAGAGGAAGAGGAGCCGGGTGCGTTTGCTGAGGACTCTCCCCGCGATATCTCCCACGGTCTGGCCCCGGTTGCGGATGGAGACTACGAGAGCTCCAAAATCGTGGACCGCGCCGATCAAAATGGATCCAAAGAGAACCCAGAGGAGCGCTGGTAACCAGCCCCAGATGACGGCGAGGGCGGGTCCGACGATTGGCCCGGTTCCCGCAATACTGGTAAAGTGATGGCCAAAGATGACGCCCTTACGAGTAGGAACGTAGTCGTTACCATCCTCCATTTCTACAGAAGGAACTCGAGCTTCCGGGTTTAGTTTGAAGATCTTCCGAGCCAGAAATTTCCCGTAGGTATGATAGGCGATAAGGTAAAAGACGAGAGCGCCCAGAGCGATGGCAAGAGTCTGCATGGTCGGAGAGGTTCAGGACGTGAAGAATACGGCCGGCAAACGATCAGAAGTTCACCGGTCTGACTTGTCTGGATCACAGTGAGCGGGAGAGAGAGCATCAAATACAGGCTCAGGAACATAGCGACGGACTGTGTCTTCCCATCCTTCCGGCCCGATCAATCCCTTTACCATGCTTGAGCTAAGCTCTGCTATATCGCGGGGAGGCATCAGGAAAATGGTTGTTATTTCTGGAGCAAGGTCAGCATTAATGTGACGCATCACACGCTCATATTCGTAATCATCGCCAGTCCTTACACCGCGAAGGATGTAAGCTGCTTTTTTCTGTTTGGCGTAATCTACCAGATAACGGTTATCGAAGTGCGAGATCTCAAGGCGTTCACAGGAGGGCACTGAAGCTTTCAGTAGCTCAAGCCGTTGCTCGACGCTGAAGCTGTATTGCTTTCCGGGATTGGTTCCGATGGCAACGATCAGGCGGTCGAACAATTCTAATCCGCGTTGGATCATCCAGAGGTGACCGTTGGTTGGAGGGTCAAAACTCCCTGCGTAAACAGCCGTGTGCATGATATTACTGGCCTGCCGGTCGGAGATCTTAGATGTTCCGCCGGATTATGGCAGTTCGTTTCAGCATCTTGATCCATTCATCATAGCGGGCCGAGCGTTTTTCCATCTCGACCTCCTTGCGCATCCGCTCGCGCATTTCCGTATCGAGTGCAGGAGTTGGTCCCGGGCTGATCTTGACGATTTTCACAATCGTAAAGCCGATCCTGTCCTTAAGCGGGCCAACAATATCCCCTTTGGAAGCCTCGAAAATGATATCAGCAAAGCCCACTTCCAGGTCCGAGCGCAAGGTGTCTTGCCAGAGGCCGCCCTTGTCAGCAAAAGCTCCTGATGAGTGTGTTTCGGCAGTAGCAGCGAAGTCTGCTCCGCCCCGAACTTCTTCGGCAAGCTTTTCAGCGAGGGCGAGTTGTTCCTGCTGGGTGGCGACCGGGTTTTCCTGATTGATCGCGGGAATGTAGATTTTGCGAAAAGTAATCTTGTCCTCGGTCTGATCGCGCAAATCTGCTGCACGCTGCTTGAAGCGTGATAGGATCTCGCTCTCAGTAGCAGGCGCAACATCCTTGAACTGTTCCCGTTTGAAGGATTGAACCAGAATCTTTTCCTGTTGCGACCGCTCGAATTCCCGCCGGGTCATTCTTGTGGACTGGAGATACTTCCGGAATTCTTGTTCGTCGCCGTCGAAATTGATTCGGACAAATCGTTCGACATCCTGTTTTACGATGTATTCGGGGATTTGAAGCTTGCGCTCTTCGAGGTTGCTCAAGACCAGTTTGTGTTCAATGAGTTCTTCTAATACTTCTTCTCTAGCCTCTGCGAAGGCCCGCTGGAACTTTTCCCCACGACGAGGATATTTCGCGAGTAGCGAGGAGATGGTGGGGGCAAGCTGCTGCTCGACCTCCCTCGTGCTTATCATCTTGCCATTCACCGTGGCTGCGGTTTTCAGGAGTGGGACAGGGGCAGCCGTCAAAGGAAACGTCAGGAGTGCGATAAAGAAGAGAATAGTTTTCATGGTCGGTTGAGGGACTCTAACCACTCGATGGCCTCAGAAAGCATACTGCCCGGATGCTTTGACCTCAAGCGGGGAAACTGGCGGTTATCGACCATGAGGAATCCGCCGTTACGCTGGACCATGAGGCGATCTCCACGGATCTCGACAGTTTCCACACTTGCCATTGTAGCTTCAAATCTAAGTCGGGTGACCTTAATAAGATTTCTCGTGGGCCGCGGTAATGGGCCATAACGATCCTGGAGTCTTGATTCAAAGGCGTCCAGCTCTTCCAAAGAGGTGAGGCTGGCCATCTCTCGGTAGGCCGCGACGCGGGCCTTGGAATCATGAATGTATTCTGCGGAGAAATACGCTGGAAGCTTCTCATCATCAACTTCTCGGTATTGGGATTCGGAGAAGACAATAAAGTCCGCCCGGAAGACTACGTCGACCCTTCGGCGAACCTTATGGCCGCTCAGCTGCTCGACAGATTGTCGTAGCAGCTGGCAGTAGAGGTCGAAGCCTACAGCGGCCATATGGCCCGATTGTTTCGTGCCGAGCAAATTGCCAGCGCCGCGGATTTCGAGATCGCGCATGGCAATCTTGAAGCCCGATCCCAATGCGGTATATTGTTTGATCGCACTCACTCGTTTTTTCGCATCGCCCGTAGAGATCTGGTCTCGTGGCAGCATGAGGATGGCGTATGCTCGTCTGTCAGCTCTGCCGACCCTGCCTCTCAGTTGGTAGAGGTCCGCGAGCCCAAAACGATCTGCCCGGTCGATCATGATGGTATTGGCGTTAGGAATATCAATTCCGCTTTCGATAATGGTGGTAGAGAGAAGAACATCCGCTTTCCCCTCGACGAACTTATGCATGACATCCTCGAGGTCCTCCCGGGCCATTTGGCCGTGGCCAATCAGAATCCGGGCTTCGGGAACCAGTTCGAGCAGACGCTTTCGTATAATTTCAATACTCTGAACCCGGTTATGGAGAAAGAAAACTTGTCCGCCGCGCTCCAACTCCCGGCGAATGCAGTCCCGTATGACACGTTCGTCGTAGGAGCAGACTGATGTGTGAACCGGGATGCGGTTCGGCGGAGGAGTGTCGATTGTGGACATGTCGCGAACGCCCATCAGAGAGAGGTAGAGCGTGCGAGGTATCGGAGTGGCCGAGAGAGAAAGGAGATCAACCTGATGGAAGCGTTCCTTGAATTGCTCCTTGTGCTTAACCCCGAACCGCTGCTCTTCGTCAACGATTGCGAGTCCGAGATTATGAAAGACTATGTCCCCGGAGAGAAGGCGGTGAGTACCGATCACGATATCCACACTCCCTTCCGCCACGCCTCGGATGGTGTCGGTGATTTCGCCAGGTTTGCGAAAGCGACTAAGGAGGTCAATGCGGATGGGGAAGTCGCTCATTCGCTCACGGAATGTTCGCCAATGCTGTTCGGCCAGTACCGTGGTCGGGACGAGCATAGCGACCTGAGAGCCTCCCGTGACCGCCTTGAAGGCCGCTCGAATGGCAACCTCGGTTTTGCCGAAGCCGACGTCGCCGCAGATGAGGCGATCCATAGGCTGGGTGGACTCCATGTCCGCTTTGGTTTCCGAGATGGCCTGAGCCTGGTCGGCTGTTTCGGTAAATGGAAAGGAGTTCTCGAATTCCCACATCCACCGACTGTCTGCGGGGTGTGCATATCCTTGTTTAGAGTCCCGCTCGGCGTGTGTTCGGAGAAGTCGAGCGGCATAGTCCATGATCGCTGTTTCTGCGGATTTGCGGACTTTTCCCCACCGGCCATCGCCTAACCGGCTCAGGGCAGGGGTCTTGCCTCCCACTCCTACATATCGGGAAATGAGGTGGGAGTGGTCGATAGGCACATGCAGAGTGCTCTCGTCCCGATATTCAATGGAGAGCTCTTCCTCCCCGTTCTCTCCGTTTGTCAAACCACGAAAGCGTCCGATTCCGTAGTCCGCATGGACAACAAGATCGCCTTCGTCGAGTTGATCCAGTTCGGTAGCTGCGGCATGAGAGCGCACCTTCTCGAGGCGGCGGAGGCGGTTGTTTCCTCCGGAAGGTTGCGGACGGCCGAGTAGTTCTCCCAGAGAAAGAACCGCCATCTTTGCGGAGCGTAGAACGAAACCCTCTGGAATCGAGAGGTCGAGGAAACGATAGTTGCTTTCCGGAAGTTGAGTTCCGGCTAGTTCGCGAAAACGTTCACGTTCGCCCTCGGATCCCGCTGCAATGTAAATGGTCCACTGCTCAGCAAGCCATTGGTTGATGTGATGGAATACAGTGTTCTGCTGTGCTTCTTGGAGCACGAAGTCGCCGGCATTGAAGTGGGCAAAGGGAGTTCCATAAGCTTCTACCATGAGGGCTCCACCGGAGGGGTTGTCAGTGAAAATCATGTCCGCGTTTTTGATTCCTTCTTCAAGCGCGATGATGGTGTCACCTTTAAAGAGCCAGTCGCAGATTCTGTTCTCCATTACCGGAGAGGTAAGGATCAGTTCAGCATGGTCGAGTCGGCGGATAGAGGTCTGCGAATCGAGATCAAATTCACGAAGAGAGTCTAGCTGCAGGTCAAAAAACTCGAGGCGCAATGGGTCGGCTGCCTGAGTGGGGAATACATCCAGAATTCCTCCTCGCCGGGCAAACTGTTGACGGGCGTGGACCTGGGGCACCTGCTCAAGGCCGGCTGCCAGGAATTGCTGCTGCAAGGAGTCAGGAGCGCACTCCTGCCCTGTCCGCAGATGAAGGAGAGAAGATTTCAGTTGAAGCGGCGCAGGGGCTGGATGGGACAGAGCGTCAGCGGAAGCGACAATGATTTTCTTGCCGGATTTTTCGCGACATTTGGCAAGGTGCTGAAATGCGGCAAGACGCTCGGCGTCAGGTTCGGGGTCGAGTATTTGAGCGTCAAGGAGGCCTGATGGAGGGTCTGGAATGACCACCACCTTCTGGCCCCAGGCTGCCAGTTCGGAAGAGATTCGTTCTCTACGACGTGCGGAGCCCCCCAGTAGCCAGAGCTGTGAGTCGGAGTTGAGCGACAGGGATACCAGAGCAGTTGCGAAGGCTTGCGCAGAAAGTTCGATGGGCCCTACAGACAGGGGTTTTTCGCTTTCACTTATCTTGGAGGTTTCACTGAGGGCGCATCTCTCCCTTGCGAAAGCAAGGGCGTCCGCAGGCGAGTAGATTGTTGGAGCTGGTGAATCTGAGTTGATTCGTGGGCAGAGAAGGCAGGACGAATGGCCTTGGGCAACTTAGATCTTCACAAATGTGAATAATTAGGTATTTTGTTAATAACCTGTAAATAACTGAAAGCACATGGGGAGCTTCCTCGCCAATCCGTTAATATTTGTCATCACACTTGCATCTCTCGTTCTCACGGGATGTTCATCGCATAGAAGTTTAACGGTCGGCGGGATGCCGGGTTATCGAGGAGGAACCGCTGGAATGCTTTCCGCCAGTAGCGTTTCTGTGACAGGTGAGAGGTCTTCCGCAATCACGAGTTCCGGGCTCGCTCGGCAGAGGGTTCCTGTTAGTGCCTCTGCATCAGTTCCGCGCAAGGCCCCGATGACGCTTTTGTCAGAGGTCAGGGTTCACAAGGATTACCTTCCCAAAAGTGCTCGTGGCCGGAAAGGGCAAAGTTCGATGCGCCCCCGCTATATTACTATCCATAGCACCCAGAACTGGAGTAAGGGTGCGGATCCGTGGCGGCATTCACTTGCTCTGAAACGCAGCAAGCTTGGGAGCCTCTCATGGCACTACACTATCGATCAAAGTGTCGCGGTGCAGCATCTGCCTACGAACATTACGGGGCGGCATGCCGACTTCAATGGGCCGGGAAACAAATATTCGATAGGGCTCGAGATGTGCGAGCACAAGGGGAACAGTCTGAGCAGGACGATTGATAGAACGGCCAAGCTCGCGGCCTACCTGATGTATAAGCACGGGATTCCGCTCTCCAAGGTCGTTCCTCATTACCATTGGCCCCGCTACGGCATGAATCCTCCGCATAAGAACTGCCCTCATTTTCTTCTCGATAACGGGCGGCCTGGGAAAAAGTGGAGAGGGTTTCAGGCCAGGGTGAAATACTACCATGATCTTATCACAATCCCGGGGCCGTCTTATGCGGTTCGGTGAGCTTTAAGTCAGGCTCGCGTATGGGATTTGACTTCCACCGGGGATTACAAACTGTGGCAAGATCCAAGGCTGGCGATGCTGTGGGAACAGCGTTGTTGTTAACTATGATGAGTGTGCAGCTGCCTCCGGCCGGGAACCCCCTCTAATCAGTGCCGAACAAACCCCGTTATCACTATGTCTGCCAGCGCTGCACGGCATGTTGCAAGTGGCCCGGAGACGTGGCAGTAGGGGACTCAGAAATTACAGAGATCGCCTCTTTTCTCGGAATGGAAGAGCATAATTTTGTTCAGGAGTTCACCAGAATCAGGTCGAATAGGAAGGGCCTTTCTCTTATCGATAAAGATTCGAGCAACGAATGTATAATGCTGGATGGGGATACATGCCGCATTCAGGAGGTGAAGCCTATTCAATGTCGCGGATTTCCCAATACATGGAATTTTCCCGGATGGGAAAAGGAATGTCAGGCTATCGCAGTGCCCCTCAAAGGAGAGGCCTGATGCCTGAATGATCGGCCCGCTATTGCGTAGGAGGAGTGGTTCGTGACCGTAACCAGCGAAGGGCCTCGATTTCTCCAAGCGCCAGTGCCCGCATGCCATATCCTTCGATCAGCTCAGGTGAAGTCCGGAGTGCGTCGGTCGCAATGGGGAGGTCCCTGATCTGATTCCGGCGATGCTCAATGGAAAGGGACAGCGCCTCGGGATCCATTCCTTCGATGGGGAATGGTGCGTCAGGAGGAAGATTTTCGTAGGCGTTGCCCTGGATGGAGAGCCCAACCAATCCTGAAATCACGTCGTTTTCCCGGGCGAGAGAGGTGCCGAGGATCGCGTTGCGCCGTCTTGCGATGAAGGCTTCCCCAGGAGAGCTTTGCTGGGCGTGCTCCTGAAGGTTACGGCTCAGGGAAAGGAGCTGGGCGAGGTGAGGTAAATCCACTGTCAGCATGGCATAGTATGCGGATGCGTCTGGATTGTTGCCCCCTGCACGAAGTGCCTCGGTGAGGCCAATTATTGACTCTGACGTAAAGGTCTGGAACTTTTTGCGATCATCGACTTGGTTGAGGATCTCCAGAGCCGGGTTCTTAGCCCCGTTTTTCCAGGTGAGCGCTGCAAGGAGGTAGGATGCGAGCGAGTTGTCAGGCTGGGCTTCCTGAAGTTGGCGGGCCTAATGGATCCGATCGTCGTCAGGGAAGTCATCACGTGAGGCGAGGGCAAAGAGAATATGCGAATTAGAGGGTTCCCGGATAATGGCTTTCCTCATGAGATTGGCATCCTGCAGAATCATGCCTGTAGCGAGATATCCTTCGGCTGGGTAACCCTTGTCAGCAAGGTAGGTGTTGAGTTCTGCCCGGGTTGGAAGACTGATGCCCGTGATCGCAAGGAGTTCCTCAAGGCTATCGCCCTCTGGAAGCGTCTTCAGGACCGTCGGGGAAAGAGAAGAGTGATTAGAGCCGGTATCTGATGCAGAATGTCGGGTCGATTTGCGGGAAGGATTTGAGAGGTGAGCGGCATCCTTGGTGTCAGGAATGCCTCGTTTGAAATCCTCCGGGACGCAGAGCAGGAAGATGAATCCACCTGCCAGAGCAGATCCCAGATGGGTAAAGAGAGGCTTGGTCACGTTGTCGAGCCCGGTGGGAGCTTCCGGAGTGCATGAATTCGGACGAGAACGGGTGGATGTGAATAATCAAGAAGAACGCGGAATCGGTGGGGAGTGAGGTTTGACAGGTTGTCTGCCGAGAGCTTCTTCAGCGCTGTGATCAGATGTTCCGGAGTTCGTTGTGCTCCTGCAGCGTAGGCGTCAGCCTCAAATTCATGTTTGCGTGACCATGCATTGAGGAAGACTCCGAGGAACCGGCTCACCGGGCTAAAGAGAATTCCAAAAAAGACAAGACCAGCATGAGGTGAGATGCTGGCTGCGGGGAGGCCAAACGCAGCAAAAAGTTGACGGGAGAAACCGCTCTCGGGGTCGATAAGCTGACCGAGGAGATAAAACAGGATGGCGAATTGAGCCAAAGAGAGGACGATTCGCTGTATGATGTGCTTGCGCTTGAAGTGCCCGATTTCATGGGCCAGTACGGCTACGAGCTCCTCGGTTGAGTGGTTCTCTACAAGCGTATCGTAAAGAGCGATTTTCTTGTTCTTACCAAAACCCATGAAAAACGCGTTGGACTTCGCCGAGCGTCGCGAGCCGTCCATTACCGTGATCTCAGTGAGAGGAAACTCACACTCTTTCGCCATATTGTAGATGGCGTCTTTCAAGGCTCCCTCCTCCATAGGTTCAAATTTATTGAAGAGCGGCATGATCAAGGAGGGAGCAAGGTAGGTGATCGCCAGCACAAAGACGCTGAAGGTGACCCATGCCCAGAGCCATGCATCGGGAACATTTTGAAAGATGAGAAGAATGCCTGCGAGGAGAGGGCCCCCAATCAACGCTGTGAGGAGAACGGTCTTTAGCTGGTCCGTTACAAAGGTAGCCCGTGTTGTTTTGTTAAATCCGAAGCGTCCTTCCAGTATGAAGGTGGCGTAGATTGTTAGAGGCAGACTAAGAATGTAATTTCCGAAAAGGAGGCCGAAGACATAGATGAGTCCGGTGGAAACTTCTCCAAGGGAGAGGGAGCGCGTGCACGAGTCCCACCAGGAGAATCCGCCGAAAAACCAGAAGCAAAGGAGGATTGTGAGTGAAACAATCGATGAGAGAATACTAAAGCGGGATGTGGCTCTGGTGTATTCCTGAGATTGGGAATACTTCGCAGGGTTATAAGTATCGGCGAATTCCTCTGGGAGTTCGGGCTTGAGGGAGCCGAGTGTAAGAAGAGTGGCGACAAAGTCCAAATTCCAGAGAATAACGAGGGCGATGAGAAGCAGAATGGCGACGGTGTTAAACTCAGGCATGGACTGATAGGAAGTTTCGAGGGTTTAGCCCGGTCACGCGATTGAAGCAAGAACAGGTCAGGAAGCCTTTCGTTTTCTCTCCTTAATGAGCGTAGGGGAATGTCATGTCTTCTTGCAAGATCATGCAGTTTCTCGAGGGCGCGGCCGCCCATGGGATTGAAGGAATCTCATTTCTGGATGCTTGACCATTTCTTGAAGGAATAACCCACGAGGGGGAGCGGGAGAGTGATTCTCTTCAGAACCGATCCTGATGTAATGGTGGGTATTGGCTGTGCAGCTCCTATCGTTCTGGTGTATCCTCGCTGAACTACGGAGGTTTATCCTCCTTGTCCTAAAGCCCCCGATGGAAACCCTCAGCCTTCGACGAGTCTTGTTTGGTCAGCCTATTGCGTTGGCCATTGGAATTCTGCCTCTGCTGCTCACTATCACTGCTGCCTCTGCTCCAGTTGCGGTAGATGATCAATATCAGACCGCCGAGGATCTGGTTCTTAACACACAATCAGGGCCGCTCATCTCAACAGATCTTGACAGCAGTAGTCAGACGATCACTCCGGCGTTTGATGGAGATTGGGACTATCTCGACAAGATGGAGAACCAGCTTGGAGCTGATATGGGCTACCCGGTTGACGGATTTGGCAGAGATTGGAACAGTGTGGATTTTGATGTGGGGTCATCCACTGTTGGTCCATGGGGCTCGGGAGTTCTCCCCCTTCAGGGAGGTGTAGTTCAGGCATTTCCGGCCGCCACTCCGAATCTTTTGCTTGGGATCGGCGATGGGCCAAATGGTCAGAATTTGGTGACCACCTACCTTTTTAGAAATACCTTCACCTTGAACGCAGAGGAGGTGAGTGAGCAAAAGTGGATTGCCAATCTCGCGGTTGACGATGGATGCGTGATTTTTATCAATGGAGTTGAGGCTGGCTCGCTTTTTATGCCGGATGGGGTCATCGATTCGAATACTCTGGCAGAGAACAGTGATGAGTCGTCCTACTTTTCTGTTGAGCTCGACGTTGCCGGTGTGCTGAGAGAAGGGCAGAACACGATTGCAGTCGAAGTCCACCAAGCCAATCTTGGAAGCTCTGATATAGGCCTCGACCTAACGCTCGAGGGGGGCGTGGGGGCTTCTGGAGGTTTTGTGTTCTCTGATGATGTGTTCGGCACAAATCAACCGGATTACGCGGCCGGTAGTCTTGATCCTGATGGAGGGTTCGCTGGTTCGGGGCTTCGGATCACAATCGGAGGCCTCGATAATCGATTTGTCCCAGGGCCCCATGCCACCTCGGGAGCTTTCACCCGAAGCTTCTCGATTTCGTCTTCTGCAGCTGTTCGAGTGGATTTCAGATACAGGCTGGTAAACTCCGATCCGCTCGAGGCAAGTGAGTTCGGCGAGGCGGTCTTTGAGGTTGATGGGGTGCGCTATGGTAGCGATGAGAATAATTCGTTGGTTCGAATCAGTAATGGCGGAGATTCCGGTTGGAGGTCTGCAAGTTTTACGCTGTCGCTGGAAGCTGGTAGTCATACAATTGCGCTTGGTGCTTACAGTGGTGGAACGAGCCGGGGCAATGAGGTTATTAACGTGTATTTTGATGACGTCCTTGTTCAGCAGGGAGATGGAGCGATTGGTGGCGTCCTGAGTAACGATTCGGTCGGTAGTGAACCTGTAGTGTCGGTTATCAGTCCTCCTGTAAATGGGGACGTCAACATGGATCCAAGTGGGGTGTTCCTCTATACTCCAGACCCGGATTTCTTCGGCACGGACCGGTTTACATATCAAGTTGCCGACGTTGCCGGGGTTTCCGGAGCGGCCGAAGTGGTTATCGAGGTCATGCCCGTGAATGATGCCCCGGTCGCAATGCCTGAGACCTTTGCGCTTGATGAGGACGAGGTGCTTGTTGTTGATGTTGCCGCGAATAGCCTTCTCGCGAATGACGAGGACCTTGAGGGAGATGACCTCTCGGCGATTCTTGTGGATGGGGTTATGCAGGGAACTCTGTCTCTCGATGCGGGTGGTCAGTTCGTCTACACTCCCGAGGAAAACTTTTTCGGTAACGACTCCTTCACCTACAGGGTGAGCGATGGAGAATTGGAGTCGGAGCCTGTGCGAGTCAGTCTCCTAGTTGCGCCGACACCGGACGCGCCGGTTGCAAGAGATGACCTTTTTGAG
>MDTA01139698.1_pt1 | contig 11522 bp, 11 predicted proteins | sample 811151 | NCBI WGS metagenome assembly MDTA01 (sample SAMN05326648, study PRJNA326480) | marine metagenome | isolation source: seawater | place: Indian Ocean: South | collected 2010 | reverse complement strand
GGTGGTAATGGTCAGTCAGAACTTGCAGATATTCTTATGGGAATAAGATCATTCAATTCTGGTGATATAATTTATTTTAATCAAAAAAATATCAATAATTACAATCCAAAAATGTTAAGGAAGTTGGGTATTAACTTTATTCCAGCAGATCGTTACAGATATGCAATGGCTGGAGATCTTTCAGTTATGGAAAATTTTGCAATTTCGAGAATGAGCTTTGAGAATTTTGGAAACTCACTATGGGTTAATTGGAAAGAAATAAATAAAAGAACAAACGAAATAATAATAGAAAACGAAATTCAAGGTGCAAAAATAAATACTAAATCTCGTCTATTATCAGGAGGTAATGCACAGAAATTAGTATTAGCTAGAGAGTTAACATCAAATTCCAAGTTATTAATTGTCCATTCACCAACACGATGTCTAGATGTGCGTGCATGTCAGGCTGTTCATGAGGGGCTAAAAAATGCTGCTTCAAGAGGTACGGCTGTTTTGATGATTAGTGAAGACCTGGATGAAGTTTTATCAGTTTCGCATAGAGTAGGGGTAATAAATAAAGGAAAAATTGTTGGCGAATTTAAATCACCAGCAGATAGACTAACTGTCGGTAAACTTATGGTTGATAATAGATAGAAATGCGTATTTGTGATGCAATTTTTTTTAAATAACAGAATTACAATTGAAGTGAGACAAGAGATTCCTCAGATCCGCAGATTTTATGTTCTTACTTGTGCATTATTGTTTGGTTTAATAGTTTCTCTAAGTATTTTAATTAATGTAGGTGTAGATCTTTCTTCAATCTATGAGGAATTTATTGTATTTACATTTTTTAATTCTTCTGGTGTGTCAAATGTTATCGTTGAAGCAACTCCATTAATTCTAGTTGGTTTATGTGCCGCAATAGCATTTAGAATAAATTACTGGAATATTGGAATTGAGGGTCAAATATTTATGGGAACTGTTGGTTGTACAATGATTGCAATTTATGATATTGGACCAGAAAGTACCCGTTTATTTGTAATGTTAATTTTAAGTTTGTTATTTAGTGCTTTATGGGCATTACCGCCAGCATTATTAAAAGTAAAATTAAAAATAAACGAAATTATAACTACTTTATTATTTAATTATTTTGCATTTTATTTTGTACTTCATCAGGTATATGGGGCATGGAAAGATCCTGTAGATCAATGGCCACATAGTGAACAATATGATTCATTTGAGAGAATCCCTCAAATTGGATGGGAAGAATTAAATTGGGGAATACTAATTGCGATATTTGCAGTAATTATTATTTGGTGGGCATTTGAAAAAACTAGGTTTGCTTTTCAATCTAGGTTTGTTGGCGCTAATCAAAATATGGCATTAGCAATAGGGTTACCTGTTGCAATGATTACTGTCATATCTGCTATGGCCTCTGGTGCTTTAGCTGGTGCAACAGGTTTTGTTATTGCAAGCGCCCATGAATTTAGACTGTCTCCACCTATGGTATTGGGCTATGCATTTTCAGGAATTGTAATAGCCTTCCTTTCAGGTAATAAGCCATTCAAAATAGTTTTAGTAGCTTTTTTAATGGGCGGTCTTTATGTAGCAGGAGAAAGTATGAAAGTTTTTTATAATTTACCTGACTCAATTATAGGTCTAATTCAAGCAATTATCGTTCTTTCTATTACGGCGTCAGAGTTTTTTATTCGTTATAGATTATTATTTGTTAGGTTACATAGGAGTAGTTAATGGAATTTATTATAAATTGGTTAGCTGCTACCCCAGTCTTTGCTGTTCCTCTTATTCTTGCTTCAATTGGTTTGATTATTAATGAAAGAGCAGGGGTTTTAAATTTAGGAGCAGAAGGGATAATGTTATGTGGTGCATTAGCTGGTATAGCATTTTATATTGATGTGAGTGACAATATTATAATTGGACTCTTTGGTTCTATGCTCGCTGGTATAATCCTGAGCTTTGTTTTTGCTGTCTTGATAGTATTGCTAAGAGCAAACCAAGTAGTTAGTGGAATTACATTAGTTTTTTTTGGTTCTGGTTTAACTGGCTTCATAGGTCCAAACTGGGCAGATAAAACGGTTAAAGGAATTCAAAAATTAGAGATTAGTTTTTTAACTGATACTCCAGTTATTGGTAAGATATTATTTAATCAAGATGTAATGTTTTATATAACTTTACTTTTATGTTTACTTGTATGGTGGCTATTATTTTATACACGTTTTGGACTTGAGTTAAGATCTGTAGGAGAAAACCCACAAGCTTCAGACTCAAACGCAATAAATGTAACATATTATAGATTTATGTGTGTCATAATTGGTGGCGCATTAATCGGTTTAGCGGGGGGCTACTTATCGTTAGCTTCTGCAAAAGTTTTTGCATTTGATATGACGTATGGAAGGGGCTGGATTGCTATCGCTTTAGTAATTTTTGCAAGATGGTCCCCATGGAGAGCTCTACTGGGGGGATTGCTTTTTGGAAGTATAGAAGCTCTAATTCCAAGAGTCCTTGCAACAGGTATTTCAATCCCTCAATATTTTCTTCATATGACACCTTATCTTGCCACATTAGCAGTTTTAATTTATGCAGCAGTTCGTGACTCTTCAGGCCAAGGTGCACCTAGTTCTTTAGGTACGCCTTATATAAGAGAAGACAGAAAATAAAATTTTTATATTATTATTTTGGTGCTTGCGATCTATCTTTAGCAGGAAGTACTTTATTAATTCTAAAGATATTTTTTTCTGGGTCAATTATTACTGACTGGTACCAATGATAATATGTTCTGTAGGGTTGCTTAATTATTTTTGCTCCATTTTTTTTTGCCCTTTGTGTCAGAATATCTACCTCTTTCATAGACCTAGCGTCAAAGTTGAGTAAGAACTTTGCACCAGTTGTCTTAGAAAATTTTTTTATGTCCAGCAAATTGTAGACAGCCATTGCGTTAAACCCAATAGCACTTTTGCCAGTATCGACACCTCTAAAAATTGGGGAACGTATTTCTTTGATTTCTTTAAAGTTAAACGTTTTTATATAGAAATTACTAAGTTTAATAATATCTTTACAAAATACATTCACATAAGATAAGTTAGCCAATTAAATATCTCCTATACAAAAATTATTTATTGATCATATGTAGTTTGTTTCATGAATTTATTTCTTAAGTGGTCTCCAGATGAGATAGGGCCATATTTTGCAGGGTTTGATTTGCTTTGGCAGGATGGAAAGCATTCTACCATTGCGTCATAGTTGGGCTGATGAAAGAAAATTAGAGATTGTCTCCTAGAGTCTTCAGCTTTTGATCTTGGTGGGTTAATTACTCTATGAACAGTTGATACCCATTCGTCATTTGTCCATTGCATCATTAGATCCCCTATATTTACAGAGAAAGCATTTTCTAAAGCAGGAACATCGACCCAATTACCATTTGAATTTTGTGCTTGAAGACCACCTGGTTTGTCTTCAATTCTACAAATCGTAAGGCTTCCATAATCAGAATGAGCCCCAGCTCTCAACTGACCTTCTTTGGGTTCATTTTTTTGTGAAGGGTAATTTAGTACTCTAAACATACTAATATGTCTATCAATTTTATCATCAAAAAAGTTCTCGGGTAGATCCAAGGCTAATGCAAATATTCTCATGAGGTTTGCTGACAAATCTGTCATCTCTTGAAAGTATCTCTCCCACAATGATCTTAAGTTTTTTGGTTTTTCTGGCCATCTGTTTGGAAGAAAATGTGGGCCAGCTTCTTCACAGGTAAAATACGGGTCATCAGAAACATTAATTGGTCCAATAGTAAGTGACTCCTTCAAGTCTCCAGGAGTTTCTTCATTTAAGCTGTTTGCTAAGCTTTCATCTTCAAGTGCGCTATAACCTCTTATTTCGTCATCAAACTCACGTTTTACTGAAAATTTTTCTTTTTCAGGTAAGTCAAAGAAATCTTGAGAAACCTTATACACATCATTAATAAAGTTTGGATCAATTTGGTGTCCGGTAATAACTAAGAAACCTATTTCTCTACAAGCTTTATCTACTTCTTTTGCAACTTTTAACTTTCCTTCTTGAGTACCTTCAAAATAAGGACTTAAATCAATAACAGGTATATTTTGATTATCCATATTCCCCTCCACATTAACTATCTACAAATAGTACATAAACAATAGATTTTTGACAATAAATCTAACCCTAAATTACTTTTAAAAATTTGAAATATTATTTCTCAAATTAACAATAATTTAAAATATTTTTTTAAAAAAAAATTTTCATTTAGAAATTAATAAATAAAAAATAAAAAAAAATTTATATATTTCATATGCTTAAGGGGTGTATTTGATGTTAATTATATTAAGAGGTTAGTATTTGTGAATGTCTAACGCTTAATAATTGAATATAATATTAAACTGAGCTAACCTTATTGTTAATAGTAAATAATTTATGGAGGATTTTCACTTTGGATCGTAGATCGTTTCTTAAAAATTCAGCAGCTGCATCAGCTCTGATGACCGTCCCTCTTGCTAGCAAAGTTGCTTCAGCAGGGAAGAAGAGTAACTCTCTTATATTTGCATCACCTGGTACACCTCAAAGTTTAGATAGTGAGTTTGATACTAGTTTGGGTACATTTGATTTTATTAGCGCGTGTTATGATAGTTTAATAGCATATGATACAATGCCTGATCCTAAAGACCCTGATGCTAAAAGGGAAGACCTAAAAAAATATCCTGATAGACCCAGTGGTCATAAAATGTATGGAAAACTTGCAGAGAGTTGGAAGATAGCACCTGACATGACTTCTGTTACTTTTAATCTAAGAAAAGGTGTTAAAAGTCATTGGGGTAATGAACTTACCGCAGAAGATGTAAAATGGTCTTGGGATAGAAAACTTGCAATGGGAGCAATTGGTGGATTTTTTGCATCTGTTATTGGACTATCAAAGCCTGAGCAAATACAAATTGACGGAAAGTATACTGTATCTTTCAGACTTGATAAGCCTGCTCCGATGTTAATGAGATTGCACAGAAACCCTTATAACAACATTTTAGACAGTAAAAAATGTAAAGAGGTAGCAACAAGTGATGATCCTTGGGCTAAAGAATGGCTTAAGAATAATGTAGCAGGATATGGACCTTATAATATGGTTTCTATTGATAGAGGTACATCTGCAGTAGCTAAAGCACGAAAGGATTATTGGAATGGAAAACCTGCTATTGATACATTCATTATGCAGGAAGTTACATCATCATCCCAAAGAGCACAGTTGGTTAAAAAAGGAAGTGTAGACGTAGCTCAATTCCTTACTCCTCTAGAGGTTGCAAGTTTGAAAAATGCTTCAAATGTTGCAATTGATTCAGTTCAATCTTCATGGATGGATTGGTTGCATCTTAATTGTGCAGAGAAACCATTTAATGATAAAAGAGTTAGACAAGCAATGAACTATGCTTTCCCAAAAGCTGCTGCCATTAAATCTGTTTATCAAACCTATGGTAAGGTTCTCGAGGGAGTTATGCCTGATATATATCCTGGGTATGTGCCTGGTACTACTTATAACAAGCAGAACTTAGATAAAGCTAGAGATCTTTTAAAAGATGCTGGTTATCCAAATGGCTTTGAAACTTATGTTATATATGATGCTGGTCAAACTTTCCAAGAGCCTCTTCTTGTGCTCTATAGAACTGCTCTGGAACAAATAGGTGTTAAACTAACACTTAAAAAGACTCCGAGTGCTTCATACTTTAAAGAGATCGTTGCTAAAAAACATCCAATGACTTTTTATCGTGATGCACCTTGGTCACCAGATCCAGGTTATGCTCTTAACTTGTATTATTTATCATCTTCTTTTGTAAATTATTCTAACTATAATAACCCAGAAGTTGATAAAATATTAACAGCAGCCGCAAGTGAAGGTAATGCAGCAGCTAGATTTGAAATGCTTGATAAATGTCAATCAATAATTCTAGATGATGCGCCTGTTGTTCTTATAAGCAACCCTGATTTTTCTTTAGTAAGAAATAAAGATCTTAAAGGTTATACTTATAGAACATATAATCACACATGTGCTGGTGATTTTTACTGGGCATAGTATTTAAATAATTTTGAACAGTCACTCTTAATTAGAGTGACTGTTCAACTATTTTAGTTTAGTAAAGATATCATGAAAGTACTTTTTCTATATTGCAAAGACCGTCCTCTAATAGGTTTCGGTTATTTTTTTGTATTCTTTCTTATTTTTTTAGCAATTTTTGCTGACTTAATAGCTCCTTGGCCACCACAAACAGCTAACCCTGATGATTATCTTCAAGCTCCTAGTTGGAGGCATTTATTCGGAACTGATGAGACTGGGATGGATATTTTCAGTCGTTGTATATATTCCATAAGGTTAGACCTTAGTATAGCTTTTTTAGGTACAGCTGTATCTGCAATTGTTGGAACTGCAATTGGCGCTTTTGTTGGTTATTACGAGGCAAGGGGAAGACTTAAAACAGTATTTAGTAGCTTTACTATGCGTGCATTGGATGTAATTCAATCTTTTCCAGTATTTGTTTTTGCTATAGCACTTGTAGCAATTTTTGGTCAGGGGCTCTATAGTATCATTGCTGCAATTGCTTTTGTTAATATGCCTATTTATGTCAGACTAATGAGAACTCAAGCATTATCCATAAGACAAATGAGATATGTAGAAGCGGCCTATCTTTCCGGGCTTTCTGATGTAAATTTGATTATTAAACATATTGTTCCAAATTCAATGGGTCCTATTTTAAGCCATTTATCTGTTAATGTAGGTTGGTCAGTTCTTCTTGCTGCAGCATTAAGTTTTGCAGGAGCAGGTGTTGAAGCTCCAACTCCAGAGTGGGGTAGTATGATAGCTGTAGGTTTTAAAAATATTGTAACTGGACAATGGTGGCCATCGACTTTTCCTGGAATAGTTTTAGGTTTGACTGTGTTTAGCTTTGCTTTGATTGGAGCAAGTGTTGAAGTATTAGCTGATCCTGTAAGAAGAAGAGCTGCTATAGCAAAGTATTAATAAGCAAAGAGGTTTTTAAATGGCTCTAATAAGGTATATAGGCAGAAGATTGTTGTTTGTTTTGCCCCAGCTCTTTGGAATTATTGCTGTAAGCTTTTTTCTTTTAAAAATGATACCTGGCGACCCAGCTTTACTAATGCTTGGTCCTCTTGCATCTCAGGAAGCAATAAATGAAATAAGAGCAGTTATGGGTCTTGATAAATCACTTATAGAGCAGTTTGTTATTTATCTTGAGAGGGTTTTATCAGGAGATCTTGGTACTTCTTGGCAGACAACAAAACCTGTTATGGAAGACTTGCTTAAGAGATTCCCGGCTACTATGGAGTTGGTTACTTTATCTTTGCTATTCGCTCTTATTTTAGGAATCCCTGTAGGAATACTTGCTTCACTTTTAAAAAAATCAATTATTAACAAATTTTCTACATATTATGGTTTATTAGCTGGATCCCTTCCAGATTTCTGGTTGGGTTTAATTTTTATATTTGTTTTTTATACTATTCTAGGTTGGGCTGCTGCTCCAATGGGCAGGTTGGATCTTGGAATTTTGCCTCCAGCAGTAGTTAGTGGGTCTTATTTTATTGATTCACTAATTGCTGGAGATTGGGAAACCTTTAGCAATGTTGTTGCACACTTAACATTACCAGTTCTTACTCTTGGCTTAATTAATGCAGGGCCGATTATAAAAATGACTCAATCAACTATGGACAGATTATTAGAGTCAGATCATATTCGCTATGCACGAAGCTGTGGTCTTACAGAGTTTCAAATAGTTAGAAGAGCTTTTAGAAACTCTTTACCTTCAGTTTTAACTATAGTGTCAGTTTTATATAGTTTTTTAATTGGAGGTGCTGTCTTAGTTGAGATTGTGTTTAGTTGGGGTGGTGCAGGACAGTATGCTCTATCTGGTGTTCTTAATGCTGATATAAATCCAGTAATGGGCTTTGTGGTTTGGTCAGCTATACTATGTCTAATATTATATTTAATTGTTGATCTGTTATATTTTGTCATTGACCCAAGATTGAGAGATTAAATGACTGAAAATATCTCTTTATCTTTAAATAATTTGACAGTTGATTACCCTGGATATAAAGGTTCTGGCACAACAGCTGTTAAAGATGTTTCTTTTACTATAGAAAAAGGCAAGGTTTTAGGTTTGGTTGGCGAATCTGGAGCAGGAAAAACTTCAATAGCTAGAGCAATAACCCGTCAGTTAGTTGAGCCTGGAGAGATAAAAGCTGGTGAGATACTATTTGAAAATAACAATATTGTAACAATGCGGCAAAAAGAACTTAGGAATTATTTAGGATCTCAGATATCATTAATTGTTCCTAATCCCAAAAGTGAGCTTGATCCATTGTTGACAATAGGTCGTCAATTAGGAGACGTTGTCAAAACCCATCTTAAGCTAAATAATAAAGAAGCTAAACAAGCTGTTCTTGATGTACTCGAATCCGTACAGATTCCCGATCATAACTCAAGATTTTCTGCCTACCCTCATGAATTAAGTGGAGGGATGGCTCAAAGAGTTATAATTGCTATGTCGCTAATTTGTAATCCAAAGTTTGTAATTTCTGACGATGCAACAAGTGGTTTAGATGTTACAGTTCAAAGAGAAATCATGAAACTAATGCAAAAAATAATTAAAGAAAAAAATCTTTCTGTTCTGTTTATAACGAGAGATATAGGTTTAGCTGCACATTTTTGCGATCATTTAGGTTTATTATTTAGAGGGCAGATAGTTGAAATAGCACCCATAAGAGAGTTTTTTAAAAATCCTATTCACCCTTATAGTTTAGCGTTATTATCTGCATTCTCACATTCAGTAAAGTGGAGACAGGTTTATTCTACAAATCCAGAAAAATGGTCAAAAGAATTTTTTAAAGATGGTAAAGTGCCTGATACAATGACAGAAGTTGAAGAAGGGCATTTAGTGAGAATGGATAAATAATTACTCTAATTAATTTTTTGAAGGTTTTTTATGAAAATACTTGAAGTAAAAGATGTAGTAAAAATTTTTAAAACTCGGGGTGGAGATGTTAGAGCGCTTAACGGAGTTAATCTTGAGATAGATGAAGGAAAAACAGTTGGGGTTGTGGGTGAGTCTGGTTCTGGTAAGACAACATTAGGTCGCCTAATAGTAGGACTAATTAACCCAGATGAGGGATCAATATCTTTTGAACAACGTTCAATAGGAAGTAAAGTTAATATTAGACACCGTGATATAAGGGGTAAAATTCAGTTGGTTTTTCAGGAGCCTTCAGAATCTTTAGACCCAAGGATTAAAGTAGGTGATTCTATTTGTGAGCCTTTAAAAGGTCTTGCTATAGAAAAATCAGAGTGGGTGTCAAAATTAAAAAAAGTTTCTAAAAAAGTAGGACTTGTTGATGAACAGATTTCAATGTACCCCTCACAGTTAAGTGCAGGTCAACAACAAAGGGCAGGAATAGCAAGAGCATTGATTACGGATCCTAAGCTAATTGTATTGGATGAGCCTACCTCTGCTCTTGATCCAACAGCTAGGGCTGAAATTTTATCAATGTTACAGGATGTTCAAAAAGAGGTTGGTGTTAGTTATATATATATTTCACATGATCTTAGTACTGTAAGGTATCTTACCGATGAAACTGCTGTAATGTATTTGGGGGAAATAGTTGAGTTTGGAGAAACAAATAAAATTTTCTCGAGACCAAGTCATCCGTATTCTACAGGTCTTCTATCTTCTATCCTTTTGCCAGACCCGGAAATACTTATGGACGAATCTTTAGAATTAACAGGTGAAATACCCAGTCCTATAAATTTGCCTAAAGGGTGTTTTTTAGAGTCTAGATGCCCATTAGCAACTAAACATTGTGCAGAAAATCATCCAGATTTATTAATGTCAGATGATAGATATGTAAGATGTTTTGAAGTAGAAAAGATGAAAGATATTGTCCAGCCAAGCTCAAAATTTGAGGACTTTGATAAATCTTTTGATGAATTTATGACAAGTAGATACGAATTATCAAATAGAACGGATGCTAATTAATGGAAGCATTAATAGTCTCTGGTAGTAATAGAAAAAATTCACAGTCTGAAAGAATATCAAAAATTATTCAAAAAATTTCTAAAGATAAACTAAATATTTTACCTAAATTATATAGCTTATATTCAAATCAGCTTCCATTATGGAATGAGGAGGGATACGGAGAAAATGATGAAGGAGTGATTAATGTTAAAAAAATATTTACTTCTTCTAAATCTTTTATTTTTATTGTGCCTGAGTGGCACGGAATGGTGCCCCCGCATGTTAAAAATTTAATTTTATTGCTTGGGAGTAAACCTTTATGGCATAAACCTGCATTAATTGTAACTATTTCAAGTTCAACTGGAGGTGCATATCCAGCGATGGAATTGAGAGGATCATCTCATAAAAACAGTCATATATGTTGGATACCTGAACAAGTTATTATTAGAAATGTAAAAAATTGGAATGAAAATTCAAAAGATGAAATATATGATAGAATTATTTCATATTTAAAAACTTTATATGTCTATGCAGAAAAAATGGAAGAAATTAGAGAAGAATTATCTGAATTTAATATAAAAGAATTTGGTATGTAATTTAAAAATAAGTTAAACTAATTTTTTTTCAGTTAATATAAGATCTTATTCAGTTTAATTTTCTATTTATCACAAGTAATATTCTTGAAATGATGAATGATATTGTTCCTATAAACCACACTCCAGTATAAAATATACTTCTATCACTTAATTCCATTTCATTCAGGAAAGGGTATGGAAAACCGCATGTGAATTTTCCACAAGGTTGAATATTATTAGGCATAATATAAAGTTCAATCCAATAAATATACCCAAAGAATATTATCATTAGTATCAAATATGATGTTAAAATCTTTATATTGGATTTTTTAAAAAATATAACTTCAATCAAAACAAGAATAGACATACCCCAATGTAAATAGAAATCCCAAAACCATTCAAATAATGTCCAATTTTCAGTATTGACATCTAAGTAGCTTTTATCAATAACCCTTAACCCCCAATACAAAATTATGACAACAAAATTCATAGATAAAGTAGCAGGAATAATTATATTGATTACAGATTTTTTATAAATCTCATTGATTATAGCATTAATAGCAAGAAGTAGATTAAGAGTTAGAACCCAATTTGTGAGATACCTAAAGCCGCCCCCCCAATTCTCCATATAACCTGTGCTTGCTCCAACATAAAAACTATTTCCAATACCTAACCACCAGAAATAAATTGCTAGTGCAAGAGTAATTAATCTAAATGGTCGTCTAATTATCTTCATGAATTAATAAAACACCTACTTATTTATAATATATTTTATATAAATAAAAAAAAGGGAGCTTAATAAATAAGCTCCCTTCATAAGTTTCGTCAAGAAATATTAGTCAACTGAGATTTGATGCCAGTTTGGAACCCTGTTGACTAGTTTATATCCTTTAACTTTAGGTGATACACCGTCAATTGCAGGTCTCTCATGACT
>MDTA01137627.1_pt1 | contig 11522 bp, 7 predicted proteins | sample 811151 | NCBI WGS metagenome assembly MDTA01 (sample SAMN05326648, study PRJNA326480) | marine metagenome | isolation source: seawater | place: Indian Ocean: South | collected 2010 | reverse complement strand
CCCTGTTGTTGGAGTGTCCTGGGAATCTGCTAAGGAGTTTGCAAGGTGGAGGTCAAGTTTTTTAAATTCATATAGAGAGGAGCAAGGACTACTTCCATTTCCTTCATTCAGACTTCCTACTGAGGCAGAATGGGAATATGCCGCACGAGGTGGTAGAGATAATGTAAAGTACCCTTGGGGTAACCCATACACAAGAAATTCAAGAGGTTGTGTACTAGCTAATTTTAAACCTGGAAGAGGAAATTATGTAGATGATGGATATGCATACACTTCTCCTGTAGGAGTATTTTTCCCAAATGACTTCGGTCTATATGATATGTCAGGAAATGTTGCAGAATGGTGTGAAGATGCGTACATAGATTCTTATAACCCAGTAGTTTGGGACTTAAACCCAATCTATAGAGATGACACCAATGACAAGAAAGTTATAAGAGGTGGGTCTTGGAAAGATATTGCTTTTTTTATTGAAGTAGCAACTAGAACATTTGAATATAAAGACTCTACAAGAGCATTTATTGGTTTTAGAACTGCTATGCCACATTTAGGCAGAAATTTAGAAGGCTTTTAAACTAAATTAAATTAATTTTATAAAGAAAAAACAATTAAATTTTTAAAAGATGATAACTAAAAAACGATCAAATAATCCGATTTTAAGATGGATTCAGAATGAAGATAATATGAATCTATTATATGGCCTCGGTGCCGCAGTGGTAATCTTAGGAGCATTATTTAAACTTCAAGGATGGCCTTTTGCAAATGAGATGCTTATTGTAGGTTTATCCGCTGAAGCATTAATTTTTGCAGTTAGTGCTTTTGATCCACCTACATCTCATGAGTGGGATTGGAGTAAGGTATATCCTCAGCTGATGCCAGGTAAGGGTTCAAATGCGAGTCAATTTCAGGATATGATGAAGGAAGCTAAATTAGATTCCTCAGTCTTGAAAAGCGTTGGAGATGGAATGAAAAAAATGGCTACTCAAGCAAGTAATATTAACGAACTAGCAGGTTCATCAATAGCTGCCAAAGAATACTCTGACAGTATTAAAAGCGCAACTAATTCTTTAAAGTCTGTAAATGAATCATATAATACAATTTCTTCTACTGCTCAGGATTTAGCTGCCTCTTCATCGAGTGTTAAGGAAGCTGTAGACCTTACACATGAATACAAAGAAAATTTGAAGAATGCGTCGAACTCTTTAGGAGCTATTGTTGATGCTTCAGGTCAAATCACAGAGACGGCAAAAAGTATGACAAGTGCACAAAACGACGCAGTTAGATTACAGAAAGAGCTACAGGATCTTACTGAGAATTTAAGTAAGTTAAATAAGATTTATGTTGGCATGTATGATGCTATGCATAAATAAGATTATATATTATAAAATATTATAAAAATATAAGTTATGGCAGGAGGAAGTAATCCTAGACAGAAAATGATTAACCTTATGTATTTGGTACTAATTGCTATGTTAGCACTTAATGTGGATACTAAGGTTTTGAAGAAGTTTCTACTTATAAATCAGAGTTTTGAGGCAACAAATTCTGAGAAGGTTTCAGATAACTCAAGAAAGATTGAATCAATTAGATCTGCGGTAGAAGATTCTGGTAATAGACAAGAGGATTTAGATGTTTTAACATTGTCAGAATCTGTTAGAAATAGATCTGCTGAGCTTGTAAATTATCTAGGTGATATCAAAAGTACTATAATCGAAGAAACAGGAGGAAGTGATGGAAAAGGTGGTATAAAAGGTTATAAGGATATTGATTTTGTATATAGATACATGAATGTAGATATTGATGATGACGGAAAACTTAATGGTGATGAGGTGCAAATTCTACTCAACGAATTCTCAGATTTTATCCAAGATTCTGTTTTCCTTGGAGATGAAAATTCAGGTGTTGTTGACATAGCTAGAAATGCTGATCAAATACCATTATATGATGACGCGCCACCTACTGATCCATCTTTTAAGAAACTAAATTTTGGTTTTGGTACTTCTGCAGGTGCAGGTTTAGCAACTCTCAGCCAATTGCAGTCAGACATAATTAACTTAGAAATAAAGGCTTTGGATAAATTAGCTGCTTCTGTCGGTGCTGCTGATCTCAAGTTTGATGTTGTTTCATTAACTACATTACCTGAACAGAAAGTTGTTGCTGCTGGGGCAAAGTACAGGACTCAGTTATTCTTATCTGCTGCATCTTCAGCAATTGTTCCTACAATGACTGCTGATGGTGATACTTTGGAAGTATCTAATGGTAGAGGCTATTATGAGTTCACCGCAAAAGGTGGTCAATATGATAGAGAAGGTTTATCAAAACAAAGTTACGTCGGTACAATAAGTGTCACTCTTCCCGGTGGTAGAGACACAACTTTTGTAGATACAGTTGAGTACTTCGTGGCGAGGCCGGTAATCCAAATTCAGTCAGCTTCTGTCCAAGCTCTATACCTTAACTGTGGTAACGAGATAACAGTTAATGTACCTGCTTTAGGTTCTGAATATAATCCTACTTTCTCAGCAAGGGGGGGTGATGTTGTAAAGGGTTCCAAAGCTGGTCAAGTTACAATTATACCTAAATCGAAAAAAGTAGATTTAAATGTTAGTAACGCTGGGAATTTTATTGGATCTCAGTCTTTCGGAGTTAGACAAATTCCCGCTCCTGAAATTAAGGCTAGGATAAGAGGGAAAGAGATTGACGCTAAAACAGGAATACCTGTAAGCACACCCAACTTTAGTTTAGACGCAATTGCTGACGCTAGTTTTGCTGAGTTTTTACCAAAAGATGCTAGATTTCAAGTTAGAGAGGCTGAGGTCAATTTAGTTAGAGCTGGCAGAGGTGTTTCGAGACAGAGAGTTAATAGTAAAGATGTTAACCTCAATAAATTAGCTGGAAAGAGAAAAGGGGATAATATAGTCATCGAAATAAAAAGGGTTGCAAGAGCCAACTTCAGAGGTGAGGTTGAGGAGTTTAAAAACTTTGCGCCTAAATATATAACGATTCCATTGAAATAAATTATGAACAATTTAAATAAGGTTCTTGTACTTTTTGTCTTACTAACGCTTTCACCGGTAGAGGATTCATATGCTCAATTAGGTGCTGGTGCTGAGTCGAATGGTTATAATCCATTGTCCTTAAGGCAGGTACACGAATCTTATTTGATGTGGAAGAAGACACTATGGAGGAGAGTTGATCTAAAGGAAAAACAGAATAAGCCTTTCTTCGCGAGAAATAGGGAAATGTCAAAAATTATTATTGAAGCAGTTGAAAGAGGGGTTCTAATTCCTTATGATAGTGATTCAGTTAATGATAGTAACGTGATGTCTAGGGAAATATTCATTGAAAATATTCAACAAGCTGACGACGACATCGAAGAGGAAGAGGGTTTTGATTTGGATGATCCATTTGCTGGATTTGGCGATGATGATCCATTTGCAGATGATGTAGAGGAGGTTGCGGTTGGTCCTATCTTTATCCCTAAAAGAGAGTTTTCAATATTTGAGATCAAAGAGGATTTATATTTTGACAGGATTCATTCTAGGATTTATTTCGATATTCAAGCTATTACAATGTATCTGCCAGGAGATAGTTTTTACAATCCTGCTGGATTTGAGAAACCTATAGCATCATTCAGGTTTATTGATTTATTTAATTTATTCAAATCTATGAATAAAGATGCTATCTGGTATAATGAAAATAATATTGCCCAGCATAAGAATCTAGGTGATGCATTTCTATTGAGGCTCTTTAAAGGTATAATAGTCAAAATCGCAAATGCTGACGACATTAGGGTTTCTGAATTATATGCGAAATCAAGAAAGGAAGGAATAATGGCAAGTTTTAAGGTCGAGCAAGATCTTATGGAATGGGAATCTAACCTTTGGGAATACTAGAATAGTATTTAATTATTTTTTCTGTTTTTTCTTTTCCCACTATTTTAATTAAATCCTTTTTATCTGCTTTCTTAATGTTTTCAATAGATCCAAAGGCTCTAATAAGTTTACCTCTTGTTTTATCTCCTATCCCATATATTTCTTCAAGTTCTGATTGTATAAATGTATTACTTCTAAGTTGTTTGTGATAATTGATTGCAAACCTATGGGCTTCATTTCTTATATTTTGAATCAATTTTAATTGTTCAGATTTCTTACCAAGAAGTACTGGAATTTGATCATTTGGAAAATAAATCTCTTCAAGTTTTTTAGCAATTCCTATTATATTTATTTTATTATAAATCTTAAGTTTTTTCAATATATCACAGGCCGAACTAAGTTGACCTTTCCCACCGTCGATAATAATCAAATCTGGTAGGGGAATGTCCTCTCTTATAATTCTTGAGTATCTTCTCAATACTACCTCTCTCATCGACTCAAAGTCATCAGGTTTATCGACAGATCTTATCTTATATTTTCTGTATTCCTTTTTATTTGGATACCCATCTTTAAATAATACCATTGAAGCTACAGTATTGTTCCCTTGAATATTAGAAATATCAAAACATTCAATATGAAATGGTATTTTTTTTAGATTAAGTTTATTCTTTAGGTCTATTAAGACTGATAGTTTTTTAGTTTTTCTTTCCTTCTTCTCATTGTATAGGTTTTTCTTAAAAAAGAGAAGGTTTTTGAGGCTCATATCTAGAAGTTTTTTTTTGTCTCCTACTTTAGGTACGTATGATTCTAAATTACCTGATACAATATTATCTAATTTTATATTTGAAATTATAGTGTTATTTAGACTATTATATTTGAATTTTAGGTCCATAATAATTTGTCTTAATTCTTTTTCTATGAATATTAATTTTTTCTTAGTCTTTAAAGACTCAGAGCCAATAATCATCCCATTATTTATTTTTAGATAGTTTATAAAATAGTATTTTTCATCTTCAATGATTCCTATCACATCTAGGTTACTATATTTATCGTTTACTATTATGGACTTTGATTGGTAAGTATCTAATAGGTCTAATTTTTCCTTTATATTTTGTGACTTCTCAAATTCAAGATTTTTTGAAAAGTTATTCATCTGTTTCAAAAGGTGTTCTTTCACATTTTTAAAGTTTCCATTTAATATCTCTCTTATATATTTAATGTTTTCAAGATATGTGTCCTCAGACATTAAATTTTTATTTTCATTTGATAGCTCATCAAACCCAAGTATTAATGAGTGGCCATTTTTAGAATGAATTACGAGTCCAATCTTCCTTTTTTTATCATTTATTTTTTTTTGAGAAAAATTGTAATTACTGACCCTTATTGGATAAATATTATTAATTACATTAAGTAATGAATTTATAGATTTGACGTTTGTGTATGGGCCGAAATACTCTGAGCCGTCATTTATATATTTTCTTGTTAAAAATACTCTAGGAAATCTTTCCTTTTTTATACAAACCCACGGGTATGTCTTATCATCTCTAAGTAGTATATTAAATTTTGGTTTATATTCTTTTATCAGATTGTTTTCAAGAAGTAATGCGTCGTGCTCAGAGTCAGAAATTACAAAATCAATTTTAGTAATTTCATTTACCATTTTTGAAATTTTATTATTGCTTTGTTTCTGAAAGTAAGATTTTACTCTTTTTTCTAAACTCTTTGACTTTCCGACATAGATAATATCAGAATCTTTATTTATAAACTTATAGACTCCTGGAGAACTTGGAAGGTCAATTTTACTAATATCTATCATCACTTAGAAAATATCTGATGCGTCTATTTTGTCAAGGATAACATTTAGTGAATCTGATTTTATGTCATTATTGTAAGTTGAGCAATCTATCTCAACATTAATTGTTTTAGTAGGCTTATCAAATTTTCCTTTTTCAATACCTAAATCGACATCTTTATAAACATTGAGCATGTATTGTTGCCAGATAGGCATTGCAGTACGTGCCCCTTGACCAAAGACCCAATCTCTGAAATGTATGCTTCTGTCGTCACCGCCAACCCACGCCCCAGATACAAGGTTGTGAGTAACACCAATAAACCATCCGTCGGATGCGTTCTGTGTCGTGCCGGTTTTTGCTCCTACATCATTATCTAATGTTAACTCAGGGTTTAATCCCCTCGCAGTCCCCCCTTCTTCCTCTTTTGAACCCTTGAGCATGTGGAGCATTAAATATGCTGTTTCTTCACTCAATGCCTCTTGTTTTGTTGGTATAAATTCTTGAATCAAATTTCCGTATTTGTCTTCTATCCTAGATATAAAAAACGGCTCTGTCCATATTCCTTTATTTATAAATGTACTGTAGGCACCTACTAGATCAAATAAAGAAACATCTCCACCAGCTCCTAGACAGACTGCGGGTACAGCATCTAATTTACTTTGAATACCTAATTTTTTAGCATAGTCAACAACTGTATTTGGTGATAATTTTTTGGTCATGAATGCAGTTATTGAATTTACAGATTTTGCCATTGCTCTTCTGAGCGTCATGGTCTCACCCGTCCATTTGCTATTATGATTATCTGGTCTCCAATAGGGTGGATCCTGACCTGGAAGTTCAAAAACTACGGGAGCATCGACTACAGGATAACATGGAGAGTATCCGTTATCAATAGCAGCAGCATAAACAATAGGTTTGAATGTTGATCCTGGTTGCCTTTTACCCTGTTTTACATGATCATATTTAAAGTATTTATGGTTGATTCCTCCTACCCACGCTCTTATGTAACCTGTTTTAGGTTCGATAGATACAAATCCAGCTTGTAAAAAATTCTTGTAATATTTTAATGAATCCATTATACTGAATACAGTATCGATCTCTCCCTCCCAGCTAAAAACTCTCATATTTTTCTTTTCATTTAATTTTTGAAAAACAAATGAGGTATCATTATCATTTTCTTTTAAAAGAGATCTGAAATATCTAGTCCTTTTTATTGTATTTTCTAAAAAATCTTCAATCTCAAATCCTTTCTCATCAATCCAGGGATTTCTTCCTTTCCAATGTTCACTAAATATATTTTGAAGTCTTTTCATTTGATCTTTTACCGCGTTTTCAGCATATTCTTGCATTCTGCTATCAATAGTTGTGTGAATTTTTAATCCATCTGAAAACAGGTCATATCCATTTTCTTTTGCCCAATTAATGAGGTAATTTCTGACAACAGTTCTGAAATAGGTTGCTTGGCCTACGTTTTGATTTTCTACCTTATAATTTAAACCTAGCTCTACCACTTTGAGAGAATCATAATATTCCTTATTGATAATTTTATACTTGAATAGATTATAAAATATTTCTGATCTTTTCTCTTTAGCATTTTCAGGATTAAAATAGGGATTATATTTTGTTGGCTTATTAAGTAAGCCCACAATGATTGAAGATTCATTATAATTTAATTCAGATGGGAGTTTATTAAAATAAGTCTTTGATGCTACTTTAATTCCATAAGAGTTACTACCGTATTCTGCAGTATTTAGATACATTGCTAGTATCTCTTTTTTAGTATAAAACTCCTCTAATTTGACAGCTACTATCCACTCTTTTACTTTGGATATAACAAGTCCTAAGAAAGGAACACTACTTAATTTACCTTTTTTTTCGCGCCTTATTTTAAATAGGTTTTTAGCTAGTTGCTGAGTTATTGTGCTACCGCCACCCTCGAGACCACTCGCTCCAAAAGTTAATATATTTTTACCTACCCCGTAGCTTGCTCTTATTAAACCTTTTAAATCAATGCCTGAATGGTCGTAAAACCTTATGTCTTCGGTAACTAATAATGTAGTCACAAGTTGATCTGAAAGCTCATTGAATTTTACTGGGGACCTATTATATCTAAAATATTTTCCAAGCAGTTTGTTATCACTAGAATATAATTCGGAAGATAACTCAGATTCAGGCTTCTCTAAGTCCTGTAAGCTTGGCATCCCACCAAATAAGTTAAATAAATTATAGTTAATAGAGATAATAAATATTGCAATTACGATAATTCCTGAAATCAGGGAGAACCAGATCTTATTTATTAAGCTTTTAGATTTTTTCATTTATTATAAAACTTTCTAAACTCATTATAATTTTTAGATTTGAAAATCAAATTCATATTTTTTTCTCCAACTACAAAATTAGTGTTTCCTTTTAATTCTGTATTATCTAAATTCAAATTGAATTCTTTTTCTAATCTTTTTAATGTTTTGAAATCACTATAAGTTAATGCATTAAAATAAAGGTTATCTGTAAGATTAAATTTATATATATCGAATGGAATTCCTAAATTTTGAATCGATTCATTTAAAATTGATAAAATTATTTCGTCAGCTTCCTCAGTTAAAATAATAAAAAAATATCTGGAGTCTATGTTATTATAGAATTTAGGAAGACCACTAAAAATAAATCTTTTATGAACTTCCTCTGCTGAGAGTAGTAGTGTAGATGCGTAGTTTTTTGAAGACTCATTTTTAGAAAAATTTAAAAATGATTTTAATTCGAATTGAAGTGTAAAGTTTCCCGATATTTTTCCAATACCTATTGTTCTTAATAGTAATAAGTTTTCAAAGAATGGATTTTTTTCGTAGGTCTTACCAAGCGAATCTACTACAGATATAACATATTTATTGTTACCCTTTATCAGATTATCATATAGTTCATTATATGACCTCTTTAAAAAGTTTAATTCTTGAAACTCATCTACTTTATAATATGGATTAATGATTAACTTATAATATTCCGTTTCAGTGTAATTACTTAGAATTATATCCTTATATTTTTGATTATTTTCCTCTAGTAGGTATAACTGGTAATATATCTCTGCAAGGTATTTTGAAGCGCTAAACCTTTCAATAAATTTAGTGTAAACATCTATGCCTTTCTTAATTTCTTTAAGTTTCTGGATATAAATTTTTCCTAGTTTGTAACTTGCTTCTTCAATTTCAGAGAGTAATATATCTTTCTCATTTTGGTTGAAAGGTAAAGATGATTTCATTTCCTCAAAACTTAACTTTTCATCTGTATCGGCTTGCAAATCAATAGGGATTGAGTCTTCTTGTTTAGTTACTGAATCGCTTAATTCATTATTAAAATTCATCTTAGAAGCTAATCTCCAGTTATCTGTTAAATCTCTACTCCCCCATATTCTCTTGAAATCATTTATACCTATGCTTACAATTGAGAGGTTGTTAAAGTACCATTCCCCTCCACTATTACTTAATATAACTTTCGATTCTTCAGGAATATAATTTTGATTTTTTTGAGACTGAACTCTAATTTTTTTATTTTTTTTATCTGCTTGTATTTTATTTTGAATTATTTCGTTAAGATCACTTTCTGGGATTGTTGTGAGATAAATTAAACTATCATTAAGTCGAATTAAGTCTAAATTTTCAACTAACTCGTTTAGCACCTCACTTTTTGATTTTAGCATTTCATAATCAGAATACTCTCTATTAATATTATTTAAAGCACTATCGTAATAGAGTTTTGCTGATTTATAGTCAAAACTTTCCTCATAAAAAATATCAGCTATGTTTAAGAAAGTGTAGAAAAGCAGTTTTTTCTTATTTTTATTTTTTTCAGCTGATACTTTAAAGTTCATTATTGCACCCTCAATATCTCCTTTATCATAGTCATATTGTCCAATCTCATAATAAATTCTGTCCTGATCTTCAATATTTTTTTTGTCTCTGATAAGCTTATCATAGAAATTACTTATTGTCTCTGGCTCACCTTGAGATAGAGATTTTGCATAAAATAATTTAGCGTTGAATTCTATTTCAAAGCTTGGATTATTCGAAAGGCATTTTTTAAAATAATTCTGCGCAAGTTCAAACTCTCTCTTTAATAGATAAATTTGTCCAATTGCGAAATAAACTCTGTTAATTAAATTCTTTTTTTTGGCAAATTTTTCTATAGATAAAAGTTCATTGAAAATACCTTCAATGTTATTTGTCTTCTTAAATAAATAATGCGAATAAAGGTGATATTCTAAAACTAAGTCTTTGTCAATAGTTTGTTTTTTTAAAAAATTATAAACTTCCAATGCAGAATCAAAGTCCTCTTTTTCTGTATATGCTCTCATCAAATAAATTAGTGACATTTGTTTAGAAAACCGATCAGATGATTTTGAATTTACATATTTTAATGTTGTTATTGACTCATTTATTTCCTGAGATAATAGCCTAGCTTTTCCGATTAAGGCATAGCTAGGGTACACATATTTGGATCCCTCATGTCTTTGGATAAGGATTGATAGTTTTTTTACTATGTCATCTTTTTTTTCATTTAAACCACTGACCCTATTTGTATCAATTTCATACGATAAGTTTATAAGGCTATCATAATTTTCATCATTTAATGACAGTAATTCTTCTTCAATTTCTTCAATAGTTTCTTCAGAAAGAAAGTATGCGTTATATTTTGCAGCTGTATCATTATAGGCTGTGTTAATTATAGAATTACAGGATAGATTAAAAAACAATAGAAGAAGGAATAATGTATGTTTTCTCATATTTTATCTGAGTAATGGCTACAACGTACTTATTAAATATTTATTTTTGAATAAATTTTAATTTAATAATACCTTGAGAAACAAAGTTATTAAATGGTTTAGATATAGACTTCAAATTATATTTAGAAATAAAAGAGATTTTAAAGATATCTCGTTATATGAGTTCACAAATATTAGTTTACTTATCTACGCATTCATTTTTTTATCTTTAATTTTTATAATATCGTTCTACTTATCCACAACAATATTAAGTCAATGGTTTGACCCAAGATATGCTGAAAATAAGGCAAATGAAGAGTTAATTAAATTATCGAATTCTATTGATTCTTTGATAATTGAGTCGGAAATAAAAGATCAATATATTGAGAATATCATGATAATCCTTTCAGGTGGAGAAAACCAATTTTTAGAAAATCAATCTGAGGACGATAAACTTGAACTTCAAGACTTAACCAGAGATTACTCAGCGATTGATTCATTTTTCCGACAAGAATTCGAAAGTAACTTGTCATTTTCAGAAATAATTAGGTCAACTGATACCGAACAAAATATTTTATTGATGTCTCCAGTATCATCTGGGGTTATATTATCGACATATGACCCCTCGAAAGAACACTTTGGGATAGATTTTGTTTGCAAAAAGGAGGAGCCAATTAAATCTGTTTTTGAGGGAACAGTTCTTATGTCATCCTGGACAAAAGATAGTGGGTATGTCATAAGTATTGTCCATCCAAACAATTTAATATCAGTTTATAAGCACAACTCTAAAGTTTTTGTTGAGCCCGGTCAGATAGTTAAGACTGGAGAGGTGATATCAATCATTGGCGACACAGGCGAACTGTCATCTGGACCTCACTTACATTTTGAGTTATGGTTAAATGGTAAATCAGTAAATCCTTCGGAATTTATCTCATTATAATTAGATTTGTCTTTATTAATATAAATAAAAGGTCGTGGACAATTCGAATGGATCAAACAATATCATAGGAGAGGGGAGTGTTTTAAAAGGTAACTTAAGTACATCAGGTAATATAAGATTAGAAGGAAAAGTAATTGGAGATATATCTTCTGATTCAAAAGTTGCCTGTG
>MDTA01095798.1_pt1 | contig 11522 bp, 10 predicted proteins | sample 811151 | NCBI WGS metagenome assembly MDTA01 (sample SAMN05326648, study PRJNA326480) | marine metagenome | isolation source: seawater | place: Indian Ocean: South | collected 2010 | reverse complement strand
TCCTGGTGCAACTGAAGAATTTTGCGTGCCTATTTTAGAGAAAGAGTCTGGCTTGTTGTTCAATAAAGAATTTTTTTGTGGCTACAGCCCAGAAAGAATTAACCCTGGAGACAAAACACATACCTTAACAAACATAATTAAAATTACATCCGGATCAAATGAAGTTGCCTCAGATAATGTAGATAAACTTTACAGAAGCATAATTAAGGCGGGTACCTACAAGGCTCCCTCAATAAAGGTTGCTGAATCTGCGAAGGTTATTGAAAACGTCCAGAGAGATGTTAATATTGCACTAATAAATGAGCTGGCAATGATTTTTGACAAAATGGATTTAGATACCAACGAAGTTCTTGAAGCGGCTAGTTCCAAATGGAACTTTTTAAACTTTAAACCAGGCTTAGTTGGCGGTCATTGCATAGGTGTTGACCCTTATTACCTTGCAGACAAATCATTGAAGCTGGGATATAGACCTAATATGATTTTAGCTGGAAGAGAAGTCAATGACAATATGGCAAAATTCATAACAGAAAAACTTTTTGATAAACTAAATAATAAAAACCTGGCTCTTGAAAAATCTAAAATTGGAATTTTAGGATTGACTTTTAAGGAGAATTGCCCTGACTTGAGGAATAGCAAGGTTAAAGATATTTTCAACATACTAGAAAAAAATAATTGCCAAATTTTTTTAAACGATCCTTACGCTGACCCTCAAACTATTGAAAAGGTTTATAATCATGATTTAACAGAAATAGACAACCTAAATAATTTAGATGCTATTATTTTATGTGTTAGTCATGATCAATATAAAAAAATTAATAAAAAGAAATTATTAAGTATTTTAAGTGAAGATGCGATTTTAATAGATGTGAAATCTTTTTTTGAAAAAGGCTACTTTAGTGGTCTTAAAATAGATCACTGGAGGCTTTAAATTAAAATGAAAAATATGAGGATTATCGTAACAGGCTCAGCTGGTTTCATTGGATATCACTTATGTAAGAACCTTTTAGAAGATAATTATGAAGTTTTGGGCATAGATAGTTTAAATAGCTATTACGATAGAAAATTAAAAAAAGATAGACTCAAAATTCTTCAGTCATATAATAATTTTAAATTCGAAAAAATAAATATTATAGATAAAGTAGAACTAACTACTGCCTTTAAAAAATTTAATCCTGATAGATTTGTTAATTTAGCAGCACAAGCAGGAGTAAGGCACAGTATAACTCACCCCTACGATTACCTAGATTCAAATCTTATTGGATTTTTGAATGTGATTGAACTCTGTAGAAATAATCAAGTTGGCCTGATTTATGCTTCAAGTTCGTCTGTTTATGGTAAAAATAAATCTATGCCTTTTAATGAAAATCACAAAACAGAAAGACCAATAGCACTATATGGCGCGACAAAAAAAGCAAATGAATTAATAGCGCACGCTTATTCACATTTATATGATCTACATACTACTGGCTTAAGATTTTTTACAGTTTACGGTCCATGGGGAAGACCTGATATGGCTATGTTTATTTTTACAAATAAAATTATATCTAATAAGCCTATACCGGTTTTTAACAATGGAGAAATGAGGAGAGACTTTACTTATATAGAAGATATTGTACTAGGGACTAAATCCGCGATTAACAAAAATTACAAATGTGAAATTTTCAATTTAGGCAATAATAAAAGCGAAAAGCTTATGGATATGATTGGTTTGCTTGAGAATGAAATTGGTAAAAAGGCCATTATTGACTATCAACCTATGCAACCCGGAGATGTTAAGGAGAGTTTTGCTGATATTAATCATGCAAAAGATAAACTTGGGTTTAGCCCTTCAATAAGTATTGAGGATGGTGTTCCCAAATTTATTTCTTGGTATAAATCATACTATATTTAATGAGTATAAGACAAAATATATTGGGACTATATAGATCATACTCTCATAGTATTCTAAATCTACAAATTTCCCAAGTTGCAGGCATTGTAGGAAATTTAATATTTACTATGGTTATTGTAAGGATTATTGATATAAGACAGTATGGAGAATATATTTTGTTTATATCAGTTCTTAATTTTCTTTCATTTTTGAATTTACCAGGACTAGCTATTGTTATAAGAAAGGGTGTGATAAAGAAATATGATAAAATTTATTATGAATCAATAATTATATGTTTAAAAGTAGCTTTCACTTCATCTTTAATTGCGATTGCCATTTACTATATGAGCTCATATGTTGACTTTTCAGAATTTATACCCATTATTGAAATTTTTAATAAAGAACTATTATCACTTAATTGGGAATTTGTTGTCATTGCTATTCTATTTCTTTTGCCATCTAGTTTTGCTAAATATGAATCATTTATTGTTGCAAAAGAAAAATATGAAATTATAAGAAACTTAAAAATAACTGACCCTATTGTTAAAATAACTTTTGTATGCAGTGCCGCTTACTTTTCAAATAACATCTTTTATATAATTTTAGCTTATTTAGCCTATCGAATTTTCATGATTATTATTGGAAATATCATTGTTTATAAAATTTGGTCAAAAAATAATAATGCTCTTTATGAAAAAAATAAACTTCTTAAGGAAGGTTATAAATATAATTTGATTGATATTATTGGATTTACATCAAGATTAGATAAAATAATTCTTGGAGGTATAGATCCCACGCTATTAGCACTTTTTCACGCTGGTAATAATATTACCGATTTATTTCAAACAAACATGAAATCTTTATTTACACCAATATTAATTAAATGGGGAAGGCTTAATAGAGAAAAACATTTATATAAGATAAAAAAATATTTTTTTTATATCATATTTGCAGGAGGAGTTTTAGCAATATTAAATTATTTTCTCTCAAAAATTTTTATTCCAATTTTATATGGAAGTGATTATCGCTATAGTATATATGTAGCTTTTTTTCTTTCCTTAACACTAATACTAAAACCGGTAGGAACATTTTTTAGTGAATTTGATACTGTTCAAGACAAAGGAAATAAATATGCTATTATTATGATTATGTTGCCAATTCTTCACACAGTATTGATGTTAATTTTGATTCCAAAATTTAAAATAATGGGTCTTGTTTCAACTATTCTAATTGTTCATGTTTTTTCAAGCTTAATTCTAACTCTTTTTGTTCTAACTGGAAGGAATTACAAATAAATGAAAACTATAATACTTGCAGGAGGATGGGGTAGTAGATTAGGTCATTTATCCGAAGTGGTCCCCAAGCCTATGGTAGAGGTAGGAGGAAAACCGATCCTATGGCATATTATGAAAATTTATAATCACTATGGCTATAATGATTTTATTATAGCCTTAGGTGTTAAATCAAAAGTCATAAAAGATTATTTTTATAACTTTGAAATGGAAAACAATGACTTTACAATAAATCTTTCAAATAAAAGCATTGTATATCACAATAAAAAAAATAATGTTAATTGGCGAGTTACTTTAGTTGATACTGGATTAAATACTTTAAAGGGAGGGCGAATAAAAAGGCTAGAGCCCTACTTGGAAAATGATATAAATATGATAACCTATGGCGATGGTCTTTGTGATGTTAATATTAACAAGCTTGTTGATTTTCATAAATCACATGGTAAAATAATCACATTTACAGGTGTTCACCCTAGTGGAAGATTCGGGGAGTTCGATCAAAAAAATAATCGTGTACTTTCTTTTCATGAAAAACCTAAGCGAGGCAGATCATATATAAATGGGGGTTATATGGTATTTAATCGCAATCTACTTAAACACCTTACTGTAGATAAAAATTGCGATTTTGAGGCCACTACTTTGGAAAAACTTGCACAAAAAGGCGAGGTAATGGTTTATAAACATGAAGGTGATTGGGAATGTATGGACCATGAAAGAGATGTAGAATATTTAAATTATCTATGGGATAACCATGAATCATTTTGGAAAAAATGGAAAGACTAAACAATTGAAAATATTAATTATTGGCAATGAGGGCTATGTAGGACCACATGTAGTAAATCAGTTAAAACAAAACAATAGCAATATAAGAATTTTTGGTTTTGATATTGGTTATTTTGCCCATGCAATTACTTATAATGAGTTTCCTGAAAAGAATATTGATATCCAACACAGGGGAGATGTTAGAAAGTTCCCAAAAAATTTATTAAAAGGAATAGACTCAATTATATATCTTGCCGCTATATCTAATGATCCCATGGGTCAAGAGTTTGAAGATATTACATTTGATATCAATCAAAAATCGGCAATATCAATAGCAAAAGCCGCAAAAAATTTTGGTGTTAAAAACTTTGTATATGCATCGAGCTGTAGTGTTTATGGATCATTAGATGATTTACCTAGAACAGAAAAATCAGAATTAAACCCTTTAACTGCGTATGCTAAATCAAAAATATTTACAGAAAAAAAACTTAATTCATTAGCATCTGATGATTTTAAAATTACTTGTCTTAGGTTTGCAACAGCCTGTGGATTTAGCCCCAGATTAAGACTTGATCTAGTATTAAACGACTTTGTTGCAAGCGCTCTATTAACAAAAAATATAGAAATATTGAGCGATGGTTCTCCATGGAGACCTTTGATACATGTCCAAGATATGGCTAGAGCGATTGATTGGGCTAAAGATCGTCAAGGCAAAAATTATTTAGTAGTTAATGCTGGATCAAATGAATGGAATTATCAGATAAAAGATCTTGCCTATGCTGTTAAAGATTATTTTTCTAATGTAAATCTTTCAATAAATGAAAATGCAGAGCCAGATAAGCGTTCATATAAAGTCGACTTTACATTATTTAATGAACTTGCCATCGGATATACGCCTTTAATTTCTTTAAGCAAAGCAATCGAGGATATTTCTACAGGCCTAATTCGTACAGGTTTTAAAGATAAAATTTTTAGAGAATCCCATATGATGAGATTGAATATTCTGAGGTCACATATTAAAAATAAAAGATTAGATAAAAATTTGAATTGGATAAAATGAAATTAATTAAACTAAAATTAGATGGAGCTTACTCTATTGAGCTAGATAAAAAAGAAGATAGTCGTGGTTTTTTTGCACGTATTTGGTGTCGTGAGGAATTTAGCTTATTTAATATAAATACAAAAATTGCGCAGATAAATAATTCTATGAATAAGAAAAAAGGCACTCTAAGGGGTTTGCATTTTCAGCGCCCTCCTAAGGCAGAGGCAAAGATTGTAAGATGTATAAGTGGTGCAATTTGGGATGTAATTGTTGATTTGAGAAAAAATTCACCTACATTTGGAAAATGGTATGGAAAAGAATTAAATAGCAATAATAAATCTATGATGTATGTACCAGAGGGATTTGCGCATGGCTTTCAAACACTAATCAATAATACCGAAATTTTATATATACATACTGAATCATATAGCAAAGATCACGAAGGAGGTATTTTATTTTCGGATGAAAATATTGGGATAGAATGGCCTTTGCAAGTTTCAGAAATTTCAGAAAAAGACAAATCACACCCTAAGTTAAATAAAATAAGACCAATAATAGCATGACTTGTAGACATTGTAAAAAAAATCTTAAAAATTCATTTCTTGATTTAGGCTTTGCTCCACCATCTAATGCTTATCTTTCTGAGTCTGATTTAAGTAAACCAGAGATATCATATCCACTTCAGGTAATGGTGTGTGATAATTGCTGGCTAGTCCAAACTGTCGATTTTGTCGATGCTGAAAAATTATTTGTAGATGATTATGCGTATTTTTCAAGCACATCTTTGAGCTGGTTGGAGCATGCTCAAAAATATAGTGAAAAAATAATTAATCAATTATCACTGAATGCTAATAGCTTTGTAATTGAAATAGCTTCAAATGATGGATATCTTTTAAGAAATTTTGTTGAAGCAAAAATTCCCTGTTTGGGTATTGAACCAACAGTAAGTACCGCTAAATATGCAAAAAATTTGGGAATACCTGTTATAAGTGAATTTTTTGGAAAAAATATTGCAGACAAAATTCAAAAAAACAAACAAAAGGCTGATCTAATTATTGGTAATAATGTTTATGCACATGTTCCAGATATCAATGATTTTACATCTGGATTAAAAAAAATATTAAAAAGCGATGGAACGATTACTCTTGAATTTGCCTATTTATTAAACCTCATACAAAAAAATGAATTTGATACAATCTACCATGAACATTTTTCATACCTTTCATTATATGCTGTTAGTTCTATTTTTGAAAAAGAAGGTTTAAAAATATATGATGTTGAATTGTTAGATACACATGGAGGTAGTCTCCGAGTTTATGGTTGTCATGATGATGCTAATTTTGAAATTTCACATTCAGTTTACGAACAGCTCCAAAAAGAAAAAGATGCAGGGCTTTTAGAACTAGATATTTATCTTAATTTTCATAAAAATATAGAAAATATTAAGAACGACCTTTATACTTTTTTACTCAAACAAAAAGAATTAGGAAAGCTAGTGGTGGGATATGGAGCAGCTGCAAAAGGTAACACCCTTTTAAATTATGCTGGCATAAAAAAAGATTTACTGCCTTTTGTTTGCGACGCTTCTCCATCTAAACAAGATAAATTTCTTCCTGGAAGCCATATACCCATTTTCCATCCAAATATTCTAAGCAAAGAAAAACCAGATTATGTCTTGATATTACCTTGGAACATTTCAGATGAAATTATTAAACAACTTAATAGTATACCTGATTGGGAGAAATCATATGTTATAGCCATTCCTGAATTATCAATAATTTGATAAAATGCTTCTATCAAAAAATAAATTAAACTAAATGTTTTTACTTTATTCAACTATAAAAACTATTTTAAATAAAAAAGATAGAAGAATTTCCTTTTTAAGAAGTATATACTATTCTTTAAAATATAAAAATATAATCATATGCTCTAAATCATCACGTTTGCAAATTGATAACCCAGAGAGTTTGATTTTAAAAAATGGCAACCATCTGAATGTTGGCTGGCGTGGATTTGATTCAAGAAAAAAAACATATATCAGATTAAAAAAAGGAAGCAAATTAAATTTAGAGAATAATGTATCATTTAATAGTGGGTGTATCATTTTTGTTAATTCTAATGGAAAATTAACTATTGGCGAAAATACATATTTGAATGAGGATACAAAATTAATTTGTGCGAATGAGATATTTATTGGTTCTAATTGTGCTATAGCTTGGTCAGTATCCATAATTGATGAAGGTGGCCATGATTTAATTGTAAATAATAATGTTAAATCAAAAAATAGCTCGATAAAAATAGGCGATCATGTTTGGATAGGTCTAAACAGTACCATTCTTGGGGGGGCTAACATAGGAAAAAATTCTATTTTATCTGCAAATTCATTTATAAAGAGCAAGATACCTTCCAACAGTTTAAATGTAAAGAATGATGATACTCTAATTGATAGCGATGAATTTGATTGGAAATAAAAATTTTATAACCACAGGAAATCATTATGTCAAAAGAAATTATACATTATACAAAACCATCCATAACTGAACTTGAAGCAAAATATGCACTTAATGCTGCTGAAAATGGATGGGGCGAAAAATGTTATGAGTATATTAGCAAATTTGAAGAACTATTTAAAGATCATCTAGGGGTAAAATATGCTATAGCTACGTCTAGCTGTACTGGTGCTTTACACATGGGCATGTCAGCTCTTGATATTGGTCCTGGCGATGAGGTTATAATGGCTGACACCAATTGGATAGCTACTGTAGCACCTGTTAAACATTTAGGCGCTAAGCCTATTTTTGTAGATATACTCCCAGACACATGGTGTTTAAATCCCCAGCTTGTTGAAAATTCAATCACTGAAAAAACTAAAGCAATTGTGGCAGTTCACTTATATGGAAATTTATGTGATATGCGCTCACTTTTAGAAATAAGCAATAAATACAATATTCCGATCATTGAAGATGCTGCAGAAGCAATAGGATCTATCTATCATGGAAAAAAAGCTGGATCAATGGGAAAGTTTGGTGCTTTTTCTTTTCATGGAACAAAAACTGTTACTACAGGAGAGGGAGGAATATTTGTAACCAACGAAAAAAGCCTCTACGATAAAGTACTCACTTTAAGCAACCACGGTCGTTCAAAAAATCAACCAAAACAATTTTGGTCTGATATGGTTGGCTTCAAATATAAAATGTCTAATATTCAAGCTGCTATTGGATGTGCCCAAATGGAGCGCATCGAAGAATTAATATCTAGAAAAAGAGAAATATTAAAATTATATAAGAAGAATTTAGAAAACATACCTGGTATAAAAATGAATCCAGAGTATGATGAAGAGATAATTGGAGCTTGGATGCCAAATATTGTCTTTAGTGAAGAAATGGGTATTTCTAGGGAATTATTATTAGAAAATTTTATCAAAGATAATATTGATGCCAGGGTCTTTTTCTGGCCATTAAGTTCGTTATCAATGTTTGATGATCAAAAAAATAATTTGATTGCATGGGATCTGCCCAATCGTTCAATTAATCTTCCAAGTTATCATGATATGAAAAATTCTGATATTGAAAAAGTGATTAATGTTATAAAAAAGCTTCTTTTTAAAAAAAATAATTAAATGAAAAAATTAATTATTATTGGAGCACAAACACCAACTATTGTAAGAATCATTGATGATATTAATAATATTACTAAAGATAGTATTAAAATTATTGGATTTATTGATAACGATATTTCAAAGCATGGAAAAAAATTTATGTCTTATAAAATTATTGGTGGAAGTGATTCCATAAAACAATTTGATAAAAAGGATATTTTTTTAATTAATACAATTTCACGCTCCACTAGCACAAGAAAAGAAACAACTATTTATTTTGAAAATCTAGGATATAGATTTACGAACATCATACATCCAAGTGTTAATTTAGAATATGTTACTTTAGGTTGTGGAGTTTACATTCAGGAAAATGCTATAATTCAGCCTAAAGCTCATATATCTAACCATGTAATAGTATCTAGTGGATCTACAGTTGCACACAATTCGCATATCGGTGAATACGTTTTTATTGGACCATCAGTCTATATTTGTGGTAGGGTAAATATAAAAAAAATGTGTTATTTATCTGTTGGTGCAAAAATTGTCCCAGAGGTAACTATAGGTGAGAATAGCTTAATTGCTGCAGGATCTGTAGTTGTTAAAGATGTCCCAAAAAATGTAAAATTAAAAGGCATCCCTGCAAGGGAGTATTAATTATGTGTGGATTCATTTTTTCAAGAAATGATGAAAATATAGATATTGCTAATCTGTTAAGTTCGATCAAACACCGAGGACCAGACTCCACAAATCATTTGAAAATGAAAAATATAGTATGTGGATTCAATCGACTTGCAATTGTTAATAATGATGAAAATTCTGAACAACCAATGGTAGATAATAATAAAAGATATATTTTACTTTTTAATGGAGAACTTTACAATTATAAAAAAATACGAAGACAGCTTGAGACCGATTATAAAATAAAATTCAAAACGACCTCTGATACCGAAGTAGTTTTGAATTCATTAATAATACAAGGAGAAAAAGCTGTTGAAGAGTTTGATGGTATATTTTCAATAGTATTTACTGATTTAAAGAAAAATGAGACATTATTAATTAGAGATCCTTTCGGAGTTAAGCCTTTATACTATTTTTACGATAAGGATATTTTATACGCTTCTAGCGAAATAAAACCACTTTATAAGATAAATAATTGTAGTATTGATCCAGCAGGAACCCTATCAACCCTTTCTTACGGCGTTTCGCCCTCGAGCAGTACTTTATTTAAAGGTATAAAAAAAGTTTTGCCCGGTCAAATTGTGTGCTTTAATGATAAAATTTCACTCAGCAACTATTATGCTTACACGTATAACAATAACAACAGTAATAATGATGATGAAATATTTGAAATGATATCTGCTACAGTAGATGAGCAAAAACCTGACATTAAATATGGTGTTATGTTAAGTGGTGGAGTTGATTCAACCTTGCTTCTTGCCTTGACAAACAATGAAAGTAATTTCTCTGGTACTTATTCTGTAAATGTAGATCATCCTGACATGAGTGAGTACAAATGGCAAAAGTCAGCAAATGCTCAATTGAATATGATTAAGAATGAAAAATTTATTATTAATACAAAAAATGATTTTTCAATTGACTCTTTATTAAAAATAGCATCTCTCTATGACTTGCCAGCTATTCATCCCAATTATTTTGGCTCCTATCTCCTGATGAAGGAAGCCTCAAAGGATGGTCTTAAAGTAATGATTTCTGGTGAAGGTGCAGATGAGGTATTTTTAGGCTATAAATGGTTTTTACAAAATGAAATTGAGTTTAATGAATTTTTACAGTATGCTAAATATGACAACCTCACTAAAATTTTTGATTTAAAAACAATAGATGAACCTTTCAATATAAAATCAATGGATATTGAAGAGGTTTTTCAGAAAATTTATCTTCAAAAATGGCTAAATAGACAAGACTTATCTGGGATGGCGAATAGCATTGAAGTTAGAGTGCCTTTTCTTGGTATAAAGTTAGCAACTTATATAAACAATTTAGAATTTTCTAATAAGACAAAAAATGGAAGCATTTCAAAATATTATTTAAAAAAATATCTTGAAAGATTTTGCAGTAATGATTTCATTTATAGAAAAAAAATAGGATTTGATTATCCTTTAAACGATTGGATTGGTGAAGAACATTATAATTACTTAATGGATTATTCTGGCGACTATAATAAAAATTATATTACAAATATTTATAACAATAGGATGAATAGTTATTTTAATAGCCGTTTAATCTTTGTCCTAGTGATGTATGTTGCATGGCTAGATAGTTTATAAAATTAAGAGAGGAAAAAATGACAGACAAAATAAAAGAATTTCATAATGAGGTTGAAACCAACATTAGAAATCTTGGAAAAAATAAACAATTACAACAAGAATCTATTGATTGGACTAACAAAACGGCGGAATATAACTATTCTTATAATTTTTCTATGCTTGGTAGACCAATCATTCAATATCCACAAGATATGATTGCATTTCAAGAGATTATATGGAAAACAAAACCTGATCTAATTATCGAAACGGGTATTGCTCATGGTGGGTCTTTGATATTAAGCGCATCGATGCTTACATTATTAGATTATTGCGAAGCCCAGCAGAAAAATGAAATTTTAGATCCTTCAAATCCAAAACGAAAAGTTCTTGGTATTGATATTGATATTAGATCACATAACAGATCAGCACTAGAGCAACATCCTATGTTTTCACGAATAGAATTGATTGAAGGTTCAAGCATAGATCAACATGTTATCGATGAAGTGAAAAGTTTTGCTAAGGAATATAAATCAATACTTGTTTGTTTAGATAGTAATCATACTCATGATCATGTTTTAGAAGAACTTCGAGCTTATGCCCCTTTAGTTACTAGAAATAGTTATTGTATTGTATTTGATACTATTATCGAGGACATGTCAGATGAACAATTGCTTAATCGATCTTGGGGTCCTGG
>MDTA01027996.1_pt1 | contig 11522 bp, 10 predicted proteins | sample 811151 | NCBI WGS metagenome assembly MDTA01 (sample SAMN05326648, study PRJNA326480) | marine metagenome | isolation source: seawater | place: Indian Ocean: South | collected 2010 | reverse complement strand
TTGTGAAATTTACTGCCATCTTCATCATTAAGAAACTTCAACGGTACTGCGGGGAAAGTTTGCTTGCATACTAGCTCTCCTTTTTCTTCTATTATGGAATGGCCATCAGCATTAAAAACGTCAACATCCATGCCAAAAATTGCTTGCTGTAATTCCCCCCGTCTAACAGGTTTTGTTGGGTCTCCGCCAATAAAGCAGCCAATAATATCTGTTCCTCCAGTAAACGATATTAAATGAATGTCCTTTTTAATGTTTTTATATACAAAATCAAAGCCCTCGGGTGCTAAGGGAGAGCCGGTTGAGCACAAACGATCTAAATTCTTGAGTTTATGGGTATTAATTGGATGGACATCTGACTTTGTTAAAGTGTCAATAAATTTTGCGGAAGTGCCAAAAACAGTAGCCCGTTCAATTTCTAAAAAGTCAAAAAGGATATTTAAAGAGGGATAGGACGGGGACCCATCATATAACAGGAGTGTTGCCCCCCAAGCCAGATTAGTTATTAACCAATTCCACATCATCCAACCACAAGTTGTAAAAAAGAGGATTCTATCGCCAGGCTGGATATTGCAATGAAGAATCTCCTCAGATAAATGCTTGAGAAGGGTGCCTCCCGCTGAATGCACTATACATTTTGGGGCGCCGGTGGTGCCTGAGGAAAACATTACGTAGAGAGGATGGTTGAAAGGCAACTGCTCAAAAATAATTTTCTTTGCACTGTATGAGCTTAAGATGTCATCCCAAAATATAACATTCTTTAACTTATAACTGCTTTGCTGTACCTTCGTATAACTAAAAATTATTACTGCCTCGATAGATGGTAAAGAAGCGCAAATTTTCTCAATCTTGTCCTTAAGGTCATATGTTTTGCCGTTGTAGAAATAGCCATCTGATGCAATGAGAAGTTTCGGTTTTACCTGAGAAAAGCGATCAAGAACCCCTTGTACGCCAAAGTCAGGCGAGCATGAAGACCAAACCGCTCCCAAAGTTGCGCCAGCCAGTGTTGCAACAATTGCGTGTGGCATATTTGGCACATAGCCGGCAATTGTATCTCCTTGTTTCAACCCAAGACTTCTAAATTTTTGAGATAGTTTTGAGACCTGATCGTGAAGTTCGTTGAAGCTTAGCTTTATTTTAAGTTTATCTTCACCCCAAAAAACCAGTGCATCATCATCACTGCGTCGGCGTAGGAAATTTTCTGCTATATTAAAACGGGCATTTGGAAACCACTCTGCGCCAGGAAACTTTTCTTTATTAACAATTGCTGGCCCTTCCCAAGACTGACCTATCAGGTCTCCATAATCTACCAAACTTTTCCAAAAATTCTCCATATTACTTATGGAAAATTCCCATAAATCATCAGTGTTACAGATCTCAATATTCCAATCTGCTTCTATTTTTTTAATAAAGTCAGTAACTATTGCAGTCTCGACTTGTTTTTCGCTGGGAGTCCATAAAGGTGAGTTCATTTGTTAAAATTCTCATTTAGTAGCAAGTGTTTATTATGGTTTTCTTGGAGGAAAGGTTCAAGATTTGGTGTTTTTACGCATCTAAAAAAATATACTTTTTTGACCGTAAAATATTCCTCTATTGTATTATTTAAGTTGTGTCATCCCCTATCAGAGTTCCTAAATATGGTAAAGAGCGGTAATCCTCTGCGAAATCGATTCCATATCCAACAACGAAAACATCAGGAATCGTAAAACCAACAAAATCAACTTGAATTTCTAATTCTCTTCTCGATGGTTTATCTAAAAGGGTGCAAGTGAAAATTTTAGAGATGCCCTTAGCTTCCAGAAGTTTTATTGCAAAGGCTACAGAATTCCCAGTATCTACTATGTCATCAACTAAAAGAACGGTTTTACTATCTGTTACGGTTGGCTGACCTCCGATTAGAACTACATCCCCAGATGTTTTTTGTCTCTCCCCGTAACTGCTTAATCGAAGAAACTCAATATGACTGGAGCAACCGTTTTGATCCAAGGCCCTCACTAGGTCAGCCAAAAAAATAAAACTTCCCTTGAGGACTCCTATTATCGTTATATTTCCTTTAATCTGTTGGGAAATCTCAAACGCCAACTCCTGTATACGATGTGCAATTTGATTTTCATCATAGAGTTGTTTTACATTATTCACTTTAAACTCCAAGTTACGAGGGTCCTAAAAAAATTACACACCAATTAAAGACTTTTCCATTCTTAATCGTCAGCACTCTTTGCTTGATTATCAAAGCCAAAGTATTATTTCTTTAGATATTCAAAACAAGTACTTTATTAGGATTTTATTATGATCAAAACGGTGGCATAGGCGAGAACAGTTTATGATAGAGAAAACTTCTAATTGGAATGACCCAAGATTTGACACAATAATTGATGTTAGAGCACCATCAGAATTTGCTAATGATCATATTATTGGTGCAATCAATTGTCCGGTTCTGAATAATAACGAAAGGGATGAAGTCGGATATTTATATAAGAATGTGAGTGGTTTTAAGGCAAGGGTCATAGGCTCTTCGATGACAGCCCGGAACATAGCTTCACATATTGAGAACAATTTTTCCCAATTTGATGGTGGATGGAGACCTTTGGTTTATTGTTGGCGGGGAGGACAAAGGTCTCGCTCAATGAGTATTGTTTTGAGAGAGGTTGGCTGGCGCGTCGCTGTATTAGAAGGGGGGCATAAAAGATATCGAAAAGACGTTATAAAAATGTTACCAGAAACTGTGAAGAAGTTAAAAGTGGTTTTGGTCTCTGGGCAAACGGGATCTGGGAAAACAAAGCTTCTAAGTGAAATAAGCTCATTAGGAGGACAAGTTCTGGATTTAGAAAATCTAGCAAATCATAGAGGCTCACTGTTAGGAGGCTTTCCTGAAAATTCTCAGCCGAGTCAAAAGTTTTTTGAGTCTCTACTTTTAAATCAATTAACCAAATACAATGAAAAGGAGATAGTATTTATTGAGTCAGAAAGTAGTAAGATTGGGCAATTACATATTCCTTCCGGCTTATGGAATGCGATGGCCTCAGCCTCATACGTTGAACTAAACGCGCCTGCAAAAGCCCGAGCTCAGTTTTTAGTTAGTGATTATGCGGATTTAAAAAAAGATAAGTCTAGATTTAAAACTTTTTTCTCGCGGGCAAGTTTGCGGGTGGGTTCAAAAAAAATTAAACAGTGGCTATCTCTTCTTGAGGAAGAAAAGTGGAGTGATCTCGCCCTAAGTTTAATAGATGATTACTATGATCCAGCTTATATATTAAACCGATCCCAAAAACGAAATAGGCATAGGTTGGCTTGTTTTGATTATGAAGAAATTACGAAGAAGTCTCTGAAAAATTTGGCTCAAAAATTGTTGAAGGCCTCGAACAACTTTTGCTTTACTAAAAACAATACCAACGGTTGAAGTTGATTTTTCTTTTACATAATAAGTTTTACAGACAGGCTTTTTTTATTTACATGTTTGAATTACTTTAAAAGTTTAGCATCTTCTCTTTAAGAGAGCGTTGAGAGGTGAGAATGATTTCCCGTTACTCTAGACCCGAAATGGCTGCAATATGGGAGCAAGCTAATAAATTCAGAATTTGGTATGAGATAGAGGCCCATGCGTGTGATGCCCAAGCAAATCTTGGCGTAATTCCATCGGAGGCTGCTAAGGAGGTATGGAACAAGGGAGACAAGCCTTATACTAAGGACCGTATAAAAAAAATTTCTGAAATAGAAAAAGAAACGAAGCACGATGTGATTGCCTTTCTTACCGAATTAGCAGAGCAGATTGGTTCCGCCTCCCGTTTTGTACATCAAGGTATGACATCATCTGATATTTTAGATACTTGCCTCAGTGTGCAGTTAACAAAGGCGACAGACCTTTTAATAAAAGGTATGGACCGTCTTTTAAGTTCCTTAAAAAAGAGAGCTGTAGAATTTAAAATGACTCCTTGTATTGGGCGCTCTCATGGGATTCACGCCGAACCAACAACATTTGGCTTGAAGCTAGCGCGATTTTACGCCGAATTTTCTCGAAATAGAATACGACTGGGGCAGGCGCGCTCCGAAATCAATATTTGTGCTATTTCTGGTGCAGTAGGGACTTTTGCAAATATTTCGCCTGAGGTTGAGGAATACGTTGCTTTAAAGCTGGGTCTTGATGTTGAACCTGTATCGTCACAGGTAATACCGCGAGATCGCCACGCTAGTTTTTTCTCAACCCTAGCAGTCATCTCTGGCTCAATAGAAAATTTAGCCACTGAGATTAGGCATTTGCAAAGGACTGAAGTAAGAGAGGCGCAAGAATTTTTTTCATCAGGCCAAAAAGGGTCATCTGCTATGCCCCACAAGCGTAACCCAATACTTTCCGAAAACCTTACGGGCCTTGCAAGAATTATCCGAGCTTCGGTGATCCCAGCACTGGAGAACATAACTCTTTGGCATGAAAGAGATATTTCGCATTCTTCAGTCGAAAGGATAATGGCTCCTGATTCGACAATCTTACTAGATTTTTCATTACACCGACTGGCTGATATTGTTGATGGCCTTGTCGTATACCCAGCCAACATGAAAGAGAACCTTGACAAATTTGGTGGAATACATGATGCCCAAAGGGTTATGTTAAAATTAACACAAAAAGGCATGAGCCGAGAGCAGGCATATAAAATGGTTCAAGTTGCATCGATGGAAGTATGGCGCAGCTTTGGCTTGGACCCCGATAGTTCGGAAAAATTTAGTCAAACTTTAGGTTCAAATAATGATATAGAGAATTGTGAAAATCGACTGCTATACTTCTTGTCAAGAAACAAAGAGTTGAGTAGATATTTAAAAAAAGATGAAGTTAAGGATCTCATTAGGGAAGAGGCTACAGATTACCACTTAGTAAGAGTTGACGAAATTTTTGAGAGAGTTTTCGGCTCTTGAGTGCTCAAGTCATTCATTGCCCATGTTTTCTGCTGTAACCTCTCGAACAGCGGCAGCCTCAAAATCTGATATTTTGTCTGTTACTTGTTTTTCAGTGATAGTTAGGCCGCGTGCCTTAATATCAGTCATAACTTTTTTAATGACATCGCCAATTCCGGGTTCATCCAAGTCGGCCATAACGATTTCCTTAGAATAGGACTCTATTTTTTCTGCACGCATGTCAAATTTTTCGGCTAACCAATATCCAAGCAATTTATTGCGTCTTGCCCTGATTTTAAAGTTAAGTTCTTCATCAAGCTTAAACTTCGCCTCATACCCCTTCTCACGCTCATCAAAAATGTCAGACATAAAAAATCCTCACAAAAGCAGTTGGCCCACTCCCTTATTATGTATGCAGTTTTTGATATTATAGCAACCTTCTGAAAATTTTTTTTGGTTTTAATCTGGGTATTTTTTTCTACAATTAGGGAGGATCTGGAGGACTAATTAATAGATGTGCACATTAGCAATACTAAGGAGACCTGGCCACGACTGGCCAATACTTATGGGCTCGAATCGGGATGAATTAAGGTCTAGAAAATGGAAATCACCGGGCCGCCACTGGATCAACAGGCCCGATACTTTAGGTGGACTTGATGAGGAGGCAGGAGGGACTTGGCTAGCATTGAATGATAATGGAGTGATTGCGGCACTTCTTAACAGGAGAGATTCGCTCGGGCCAGCCAATAATAAAAGAAGCCGAGGGGAATTACCCTTAGAAGCGGTTGATCACGCCGAGGCGGAGGTCTCGGCAAGCAATCTATCCAAGATTCGGGCGGAGAGTTACAAAGCATTCAATCTAATAATAGCCGACTCTGAGACAGCATTTTGGCTGCAATCGTCTGGAAAACCAAACAGCTTAGTAACAGTTCGGCCCATACCTGCTGGATTTTCTATGATTACCGCTTATGATTTAAATGATTTTTCGTGCCCTCGGATAAGAGCTAATTTCAGAAAATTTGAGACTGCAGAAGCCCCAGATCCCGGGAAAAATGAATGGGATTCTTGGACGGCTATCTTGTCTTCGCGAAACTCTGATGGTTTCAATGAGGCTGAGGGAGCTATGAATTTAGGATCTAATACTATCTTTGGAACCGTCAGTTCCTCACTCATAGGGTTACCAAATATCCAGAAAGCTGTCCTGAAGCCTAAATGGTTGTTTTCCGCTGGAAAGCCAGACGAAGATAAATATTTTTCAATAAATATTTGAGTTTTAGCAAATATCCTTTCAAATAGCGAGTCAGACTGTGATAAGCTGGCTTAAGTACTGAAGTATTATTGTGAAAACACGAAAAAACTTGACAAAAGGAGTCAAAGTGAAAGCGCTAATTCAGGTAACCCTTAAGAATGAGGTGCTTGATCCTCAAGGAAAAGCTGTGCAAAATTCATTAAAAAGTCTCGGTTTTAGAGGGATAAAAAATGTGAGACAAGGAAAATTAATTGAGATAGAATTACAAGAGTCAAATATTAAAATTGCACGAGAAAGTTTAGACGAAATGTGTAATAAATTGCTTGCAAACCCTGTTATAGAGAACTACCGGATTGAAATTTCTGAAGATTAAACCCTAAATGAAAACGTGCGTTATAGTTTTTCCTGGCTCTAATTGTGATCGAGACATGTGTACGGCTATAGCCAGAGTCATGGGGTCAGAGCCCCAAACTGTATGGCACGCCGATAGTGATTTCGAAAAAGTTGATTTGATTACCTTGCCAGGTGGTTTTTCTTATGGTGATTATCTTCGCTGTGGTGCAATAGCCTCAAGATCACCTGTAATGAGAGAGGTGGTGAGGCGAGCAAATGCAGGAGTGCCGGTCTTAGGGATATGTAATGGTTTTCAAATTCTAATAGAAAGTGGTCTTCTTCCAGGCACACTGATTCGCAATTCAAATTTAAAGTATGTTTGTAAAGATACTTATGTTAGGGCGCATTCGACTGGCTCAATGTTCACAAGAAAATATTCCCCAGGTCAGATAATTCAGGTGCCTATTTCTCACGGAGAGGGAAATTATTTTGCGAATGAGAGTGTTTTAGATAAATTGGAAGAAAAAGATTGTATTGCGTTTACGTATGTTGATGAATTCGGCGACCAAACTCAATCTTCTAATCCAAATGGATCAAGTAGAAATATTGCAGGGATTTTAAATGAAAAACACAACGTTTTGGGAATGATGCCCCACCCTGAACGAGCTTGTGATCGTGACTTAGGGGGTGAAGATGGTGCAGTATTATTTGAGAGTTTGGCCTCGGCTTTTGGTGTAAGAAAATAGCTTTTAATTTTTTGAGGCTACTTGCGGTTAGAGGGTAAATGGCTACTAAAGAATTTAGGATAACTGAAGAAATAATTCAGGCTCATGGTTTTACGCCAACAGAATATTTGAAGGTGCTCGATATCTTGGGCAGAGAGCCCAACATTACAGAGCTTGGTATTTTCTCAGTAATGTGGTCTGAGCATTGTTCATATAAGTCGTCAAAAAAGTGGCTCAAAACCCTGCCAACTAAAGCCCCTTGGGTAATCTGTGGCCCCGGAGAGAATGCGGGGGTGGTAGACATAGGTGACGGACAGGCGGCAGTTTTCAAAATGGAAAGCCATAATCATCCCTCATTTATTGAACCCTATCAAGGAGCGGCAACAGGTGTTGGAGGTATCCTCCGTGACGTTTTTACAATGGGTGCGAGACCAGTAGGAAACCTTAATGCACTACGATTTGGTAGTCCGGATCATTTCAAGACTCGACACTTGCTCTCGGGAGTCGTTGCTGGGATAGGGAATTATGGAAATTGTGTAGGTGTGCCTACTTTGGGTGGAGAGTGCGAATTTCACCATAGCTATAATGGAAACATTCTTGTAAACGCTATGACTGTTGGTGTTGTTAAACAAGATAAAATCTTTTACTCAGCGGCCTCTGGCCCTGGAAATTCCATAGTTTACGTTGGTTCGAAGACAGGTAGGGATGGTATCCATGGAGCAACAATGGCCTCTTCAGAGTTTGCGGCTGACGCTGATGAGAAACGCCCAACAGTTCAAGTGGGTGACCCATTTACTGAAAAGCTGCTAATTGAGGCTTGCTTAGAGCTGATGGGCACAGATTGTATTGTCAGTATCCAAGATATGGGAGCCGCGGGTTTGACTTCATCAAGTTTTGAGATGGCCTCAAAGGGTGGGGTAGGAATCAGTTTAGATTTAGACAAAGTGCCTCAACGAGAAGAAAATATGACTCCTTACGAAATCATGTTATCAGAGAGTCAGGAACGGATGTTGATGGTTCTTAGTTCGGGTTCTGAAGACCGAGCAAGCAAAATTTTTAAAAAATGGGAGCTAGACTTTGCGGTCATAGGCGAGATTACTTCTTCCGGGCGTCTCGAGTTGACGCATATGAATAAGCTCGCTGCTAGCCTTCCCATAGACCCATTGGCCTCTGCTTCCCCGGAATATGATAGACCGTGGTCAATACAGCCAACCCCAAAAAAAAGACGTTTCAAAAACGGTAAGGTATTAAAAAGCCCCCTACACGCCTTGACCGAATTGCTTTCAAGTCCAAATTTATGCTCCAAGAAATGGATTTGGGAGCAATATGACCATATGGTCATGGCCGACACTTTGAAGATTGGTCGGCCAGGTGGAGACGCTGCTATGGTGCGGGTACATAATACTAATAAAGCTTTAGCGTTCACTAGTGATAGCTCGCCTCGATATTGTGTGGCTGATCCAGTAGAGGGTGGCCGGCAAGTGGTCGCGGAGGCCTATAGAAATATTACAGCCACTGGCGCGTTACCTCTTGCAATAACGGATAATCTGAATTTTGGTAATCCAGAAAAACCTAAAATAATGGGCCAATTTGTTGGTTGCATTAAGGGGATGTCCGAAGCATGCAAATCTTTGGACTTTCCAGTAGTGTCAGGAAATGTGTCGTTTTATAATGAGACTAATGGAGAGGCAATTCTGCCAACACCTACAATAGGGGCTGTTGGTTTAATATCTGACTCGTCAAAAGCGGTCGGGATAGGATTCTGTGAGGAGGGCGAGTCTATCTTATTGGTTGGCAGATCTAATGGGCACTTAGAATGTTCTCTTTACTCGACCATAATCGAGGGGTTTGACGGCGGTGTTCCTCCAAAAGTTGATTTGGGCATGGAGCGGTGTCACGGGGACTTTGTTCGTGAGATGATAAATTCAGACCTCGCTTCAGCATGCCATGATATATCAGATGGCGGTCTTATGATTGCAATATCCGAAATGGCTTTAGCAGGAAATAAAGGGTGTAAAATCAACTATAAGCCAACCAATTTAGAACCACATCAATGGGCGTTTGGAGAGGATCAGGGTCGTTATATTTTGACTACTAAAAGGGCTGAAAAAGTGATTATGAATGCTAAAAAATTAAAAATCCCCATTCAGATTATTGGAGTAGTCTCAGGGCAATCTTTGCACTGGGTAGGAAATGGGGAGTGCTCTTTATCGGACATAAGGAGCGCTCATGAGAACTGGTTGCCAGAATTTATGGAAAATAGTTGAAAGATCTGCTACAGTAGCTTTATAAACTGAAGAGTGTAAGCTTGGCGCACTCTGATTATGATGGCGCGCAATGCTTGGATTTTGAGTAATTTAGTTAGAGAGACAATTGTTATGGCTATGGAAGCATCAGAAATTGAGGAACTTATTAAAGAATTTATTCCCGGAGCGAATGTCACTATAGAAGATTTGAGAGGGGACGGTGATCATTACGCTGCATATGTGGTGTCTGAAGCTTTTAAGGGTAAATCAAGAGTTCAGCAGCATCAAATGGTTTATGCTGCGTTACAAGGAAGAATGGGTGGCGAGCTTCATGCTTTGGCGCTCCACACGAGCACTCCCGAAATAGAAAATTAAAATTGAGTAGAAAAGAGGACCAAATTATGACCGAAAATTCAGCGTCCAGCCGTATTCAAGCTGAAATTGATGAAAATGATATAGTTCTGTTTATGAAGGGAACACCTATGTTCCCGCAGTGTGGTTTCTCTGCTGCCTTAGCACACGCACTTACTTCAATGAAAGTTAAGTTCAAGGGAATCGATGTGCTTGAGGATACAGAACTTAGGCAGGGGATTAAGGATTTCTCAAATTGGCCTACAATTCCTCAACTATACCTAAAAGGTGAGTTTATTGGGGGTTGTGACATAGTAAGGGAAATGCATGAGTCTGGTGAGTTAGACAAAGTGTTCCGGGAAAAAAACATAGAGTTTGGCGCAGAGTAAATAGCTATAATCTTTTATGAATAATGATAGTCTGATTCAGGACTCTGTTCTAGAGGGAATAGATACGGCTGTTGCAGTTTTTGATAATGAGATGCGCCTTGAAATCGCTAACACCGCATTTTGCAGGCTATGGTGTATAGATACTCTATGGCTAAAATTAAAACCAAGTCTGAGCGAATTCTTTGAAAAGTTGAGAACTGATCGGAGATTACCCGAAGTTCCCGATTTCGCATTGTTTAAAAAGCAAGAAATAGAAAAATTTAAATCTTTATCTGATGCACATACAGATATGATGTTTCTTCCAGATGGGCGAACGCTGAGAAGGCAAATAACTCCCAATCGCAAAGGTGGACTGATATACTCTTTTCAAGATATTTCTGAGTACCTTAAATTACAAAGGTCAGTAAAAGAGATGGGTGCGGTGCAGAGAGAGACCTTGGACCATCTCTATGAAGGTATTGCAGTCTTCGGTAGTGATGGGAAACTTAAACTCCACAACCCAATATTTCTGCGTTTCTGGGATCTCGGGGATAAAATCGTTACCTCAGATCTGCACTTATCAGATGTAATTGAGATGACAAGGCCACTTATATTTAGCTCAAAACAAAATGAAGAATGGTCCGATCCTGACTGGACAATCTATAAGAATCGCGTTGTAGCAAAAATTTTAGGCCGGACCCAGAGCACCGGTAGATTGCGGCTTAAAAATGAAAAAGTAATTGATTACATAAATGTTCCCCTCCCTGATGGCGCAGTTTTACTCTCCTATACGGATGTAACAGACAATGATAAAATGGAACAGGCTCTCTCTGAGAGAGCGCAAGCTCTGGAGGATGCAAATCAAATAAAATCTGAATTTATCGCTAATGTATCTAAAGAAATTAGATCTCCCCTAAGTACTGTAGCCGGTCATGCCGAAATGCTGGAAAATGAGTATTTTGGAGAATTAAATTTGCGCCAGAAGGAATATGTAAGAGGGATCGTTTTTACCTCTAAAGGTTTAATTCGAGTTGTAGGTGATATTTTAGAACTAGCTATGATGGACTCAGGTCAAATGAAACTCAGTCTCCAGCTGCTAGACATTCATGAATTATTGGTTTCGTCTTTGCACTTAGTTCAAAATAGAGCCCATCAGAAACAAATTAAAATCGATTTTGATTGTCCTAAAGACATTGGGTGCATCATGGGAGATTACGATCGCTTGAGGCAAGTTTTTTATAAATTGCTCTCTAATGCTATTAATTTTACTCGTCCAAGAGGCGAACTTGTTTTGGGAGCATCAAGAGAAAAAACAACAATAATTATTTCTCTAGCGGACACTGGAATAGGCATTTCAGGTAAGGAAAGA
>MDTA01113590.1_pt1 | contig 11524 bp, 15 predicted proteins | sample 811151 | NCBI WGS metagenome assembly MDTA01 (sample SAMN05326648, study PRJNA326480) | marine metagenome | isolation source: seawater | place: Indian Ocean: South | collected 2010 | reverse complement strand
TTCTTCTAAACCTCCGTTTATGCGGAGCATTCCCGCCTTATCGGATTTAATAACGATATCGCTGGCGCCGTTCTGCACAGCGAGCAATAGAAGTTCATCGAAAATTTCTACAGACATGGGGTCGATTTTACTGAGTTTTGATAATTCTCCTTCGAGAATAGCATAAAGATTGACCGGCTATTTAAATCGTCTTGGAACTCAAAACCTTCAACCTAGACTGCCCAGAAAAATGATTAATACCCGTTTCACAGGATCCATTACTGCCATGGCCACGCCTTTCGATGCGGACGGTTCCCTATCGGTCCCCAGCCTCAAGGCATTCGTCAATCGGCAGATTGAAGGCGGCATCAATGGTTTGCTGCCCATGGGAACAACCGGTGAGTCTCCTACGCTCAACCATGAAGAGCACGGTGAAGTCGTCGAAATCGTGGTAAACGAAGCGGATGGTCGGGTTCCCGTAATAGCCGGAGCAGGTTCGAATTCCACCCGAGAAGCCATCGCTATGACGCGACATGCCGACCAAGCTGGAGCAGACGGCACGCTCCACGTAACCGGCTACTACAACAAACCCACACAAGAAGGTATTTTTCAGCACTTTTCCGCCATCGCCCAAGAAACCGATAAACCCATAGTCCTCTATTCGATCCCGGGCCGGTGCATCGTTGATATCTCATTAGCCACTGTTGAACAGCTGGTAGCCAGGCATCCAAACATTCGGCACATCAAGGAATCCGGTGGCCAAGTGAGTCGCGTCGATGAATTGAAACAAACGCTTGGCGACGACATCACAGTTCTGAGCGGAGATGATGGTCTAACCCTGCCCTTCATCGCATCAGGAGCTGAAGGAGTCATTTCTGTAGCATCCAATCTCTTTCCGACGGAAATCACGGAACTCGTAAAATCGGCTTTGTCGGGCGACTTGAAAACCGCTTCCGACTTTCATCGATCGCTGTATCCGCTATTTCGCGATCTTTTTATTGAGCCAAGCCCCGTACCGGTAAAAGCTTGTCTCAAAAAGCTTGGATTTTTCCCGACCGACCGCGTTCGATTGCCTTTGTGCGAAATGGGGCAAGATAATCTTGCCGTAGTCCTAGATTCCCTACAACAGGTACGCGAAAATCTGAAAACGGCCGACACAGTGCCCGCTACCTGAAATGAGTCTGAAAATATGCATCAACGGCTTTAAAGGCCGAATGGGAAACGCCATTGCCGAAACTGCATCGGAAGCGGGCCACGAAATTTCAGGCAAAGTCGATATCGGAGACAATCTTGAGGAGGCTCTAGGTAGCAGCGACGTAGTTATCGATTTTTCCTTCCATAACGTTACTCGAACAGTATTCGAAACCGCTGTAAAACTAGGCAAACCCATAGTCTGCGGCACGACAGGACACACTCAGGAAGATAGGAATGAGCTTCTGAAAATCGCTGAAGCCGTACCTACGGTATGGGCCGGCAATTTTTCGATCGGAGTCAACCTGCTTTGCTACCTCACCGAACGGGCTGCCGAGATACTTCCACTTTCCTATAACGCCGAGGTCGTGGAAATGCATCACCGGATGAAAAAGGACGCGCCCAGCGGAACGGCATTGATGCTAGCGGAGTCCATACTCGGCCCAAGAAATTTGAGCTACGACGATTTACGCCACGGTCGGGAGGGCGTTCCTGGTGAACGTGGGGAACGCGAAGTGGGCATGCATTCCTTGAGAGGGGGCGATGTTGTGGGCGATCATACCGCAATCTTCGCTGATATCGGAGAGCGAATCGAGCTAACCCACAAAGCCTCCAATCGTACGATATTTTCTCGCGGGGCTGTTCGAGCGGCGGAATGGATCGTTGGTAAGTCCCCAGGAATCTATTCGATCCGTGACGTCCTCGGCCTAAAGTAAGGATGATTGTCCTGATCGAAGGAATACTCATAAAGGCGACCCCGCTATCGGCTATCATTTCCGCTGGGGGCATCGGATACTCCGTAAGTGTCCCCATCACAACTGCGGAAAAGCTGCCCCAGAATGGCGAAAACGTCCGATTGCATACGCGAGCTGTATATCGAGAAGATTCCCAGGCCCTCTATGGATTTTGGGAAGAAACGGAACGAGACTTCTTCACCCTCGTGATAGAGAAAGTCTCTGGAGTCGGGCCCAAGGTTGCGATCAGCCTGATGAGTAAATTGCCTCTGAGAAGTCTAATTTCGGCAATTGCTGCCGAAGACGCTAATCTTCTAGCCAAGACTCCTGGAATAGGGAAAAAAACGGCGGAGCGGATAATCATAGAACTCAAAGACAAGCTTGCCGAATTTGCGACGATTTCCCACCCCCCCGAAATCGCAGACGCCGGAGAAGCAGCCACAACTGGCGAGTCGGTCCAAGGTCATTCGAAATCGGAAGACGCCATTCTCGCACTCCAAGCACTCGGCTACAAGAGGGCCGAAGCTGAGAAAGCAATTGCCAAGGCGATCCAGAGCGGAGGCGCTAATGTGAGCACCGAAGCGCTTATAAAAGCTGCTCTGGGCTAATCCACACCGATTGAAGAAACGGTTGTTGGAGTTACCTCGAACCCCAATCGATGGAAGCTTACTCTTCGGTCTTGAGATAAACCGTTCATCGGGACCGTCTCGAAATCGATAATCTCATCAATCGATCCCCCGAATTCAGGCCGGCCAAAAACTTCCCCAAGTCCATCTCGAAGGAGTTCCTCGATCGATTTGCGAAAGTCCTCCTCTTGAACCTTTAATCGTAAACGCGATTCCGCAGAGCGCACATTACTGATGTCTATTTGCGAGCCTTTCGTAAATCCAACGGGCTCCAAAACTAACCGCTCCGTCTTCGGATTGCGAGAAGTAGCAAGGACTTCAGTCGCGACAAACTCGGGAAAGCGTTCCTCCGCTTCCTCGCTCGGCTGAACGGCGATCGCCTCATCGCCCCCACTGACTAAGGGAACAAGATTCCGACCTGCCATCGCCAGCAGAACGAATGCCGCAGCCAATCCTCCGAAAGCGTAGATCAGCTGCCTAACCGAACGACTACCCGCAGGTTCGGCATTCAGCTCGTTTCTGAGAAGCGAACAAGCTTTGTGGATACGACAATACTCGAGAAACAATTCCTGGCGCTCAGGATCTCGACCTGTCTCCGAAATTAGCTCGGACAGTTCAGCCGAACTAATCTCGTCGTCTAAATACAGGTTTAAAAGTTCTTTGAAGCGATCGATATCCATTCAGATCTACAAGAGCTCGTTTCCTAGCTTCTCGCGAAGAGCCTCTCTAGCCCTAGCGATACGGCTTTTCACGGTGCCAATGCTAATCTCTAGCTTGTTGGCAATCTCCTCATAAGATAGGCTCTTGACGTTTCTCAAAATCAATGCTTCCCGGTGCATGTCGTTCAACAACTCCATGGCTGCCGTTACGCGCTCCTGAAACTCATTTGTGACTGCCACATCTTGCGGCGTTTCGATATCGGCTTCGAAGATCTCCGCGAGAGTCGTATTAGAATCCTCGCCGACATTCATGTCGAAGGAAACGGATTTATCGCGCTTCCGTCTCCACCAATACCAGTACCGGTTTCGGGCCAGATTCGTAGCGATCTGGTAGAGCCAGGTCGAAAAGCTGGAATCCCCACGAAATTTATCTAATCCCCGGTGGGCCCGGATAAACGCGTCTTGCGTAACTTCTTCGGCATCCTGCGAATTCCGGAGCAGCTGGAGTACCATTGCGTAGATCCGATCCCAGTAGCGACCCACCATTTCTTCAAAGGCAGCTTCGTCGCCGGCCTTGAACCGCGCCACGGCCGCCTTGTCCAGCGCCACTTCTTGAGCTTTCGTTGACATAGCAGAGTGCCTCCTTTGACGTTCCTGTTTAACTAAAGTTCCCAAAATTTTCCCTCCAATTTCCTCATTCCCAAGTCCCCCCTGCTTTCAGAGAATCCGTTACCAAACTCAGCGAAAATCGCGTGCTTCGGTAATTAGACGCAAGGAAACCAGCGCTTATTCACTATTATTAAGAGATAACTACGTGCCGAAAGCCAATCTGGTTGCTAAAATCGCCCACTTTCGCTTTGTTCAAAACTTGCTCGAAAGCTAAACGTAACCTCGACAAACCATGGTATAAGCTGATTTTCACACCTACCGCTGGTCGAAAACAGCCACAATCTAGGTTCCGCTGAAGCCGTGACAGCCCAGGGATCGTCGGGCGTCCTCACCATTGTCCTGCTTCAAGGAATGCAAACTTCTAAACACCAATCCTGGCTCGCCCTTGCCTTGGCTAGCCTTTTTCTGCTCGGCTGCGCTCCCCAGAAGCTTTTCCAAAAGTCAAATCTCGTCGCCTGGTGCATTGTCCCATTCGGTGTCGAAGAGCGCTCGCCCGAAGAGCGGGCCCAGATGCTGAGCGAACTCGGGATTACCCGTTTCGCCTACGACCGGAGAAGCCAGCATGTCTAGGAGTTCGAGAGGGAGATTATCGCTTGCCAAGAGAAAGGTATCGAATTCTTCGCCTTTTGGAACGAACATCCTGAAGTCTTTCGTCTGTTTCGGAAATATGGGATGCAGCCGCAAATCTGGAAAACTCTGCGATCCCCCGATGGCGACCTTTCCCAAGGCGAACGGGTGGCAGCCGCTGGAACCTCGTTTTTGCCTCTCGTCGAAACAACACGGCAGATGGGTTCTAAATTGGGCCTCTACAATCATGGAGGCTGGGGAGGCGAGCCGGCGAATCTCGTTGCTGTGCTAGATTGGCTGAGAAACCAAACCGACGCCGAGCACGTCGGCATCGTCTGCAACCTTCACCATGGGCACGACCAACTCGACACGCTCGCGGAGAGTATAGAGCTCATGAGGCCCTACCTCTTGTGCTTCAATTAGAACGGCATGAATCCAACGCCCGACCCAAAAATCCTGGCGATCGGCAAAGGTTCTCGCGACCAGGAATGGTTTCGGATTCTCTCCGAAAGCGGATACGAAGGCCCCATCGGCATCCTGGGACATCAGTCCGATCGGGATGCCCGTCGCTGCCTTGAGGAGAACTTGGCCGGATTTCGAGAGCAGGATTTTTGCTTTAACCAGGATAATCCACGAGCCAGTTCCGATTAAAACTCGACTGCTGAATGCCAAGGGTAAAACTGTTTTGCAGATGACAGACTGGGATCAGCTCTACCGCGAAAAGGAAACGCCCTGGGATCGGGGCGAACCTGCCCCGCCTTTGGTGGAATTCGTCGAAAAACAATCCTTGTCAGGCCAAATTCTCGTACCCGGCTGCGGCATTGGCCACGATGCTCGCTACCTTGCTGAACAAGGATATATCGTTCATGCAATCGACATTTCCGGTACCGCTCTGAATAGGGCGAGATCGCTGCATGAATCCAAAGCCCTAAACTTGAAATTCGAAAAGGCGAACTTCCTGGACGAAAGCAACGGCCTCCCGCACGCTCATTTCGACCTTCTCTTCGAGCACACCTGCTTTTGCGCGATCGATCCAAGCGACCGAGCTCGTTATGCCCAAGCGGCCAACCAGATCCTCAAACCCAACGGCCTACTGCTTGGCATTTTCTTCACCGACATGGAGAATGACGATGGACCACCGTATCCATCCTCCAGAGACGAAATCCGATCGCTATTTTCAACCTACTTTGATACCTTAAACGTCTGGAAACCTGAGCGATCCTTCCCCGGCCGCGAAGGCGAGGAAAGCATGTACCTAATGAGGCGGCTGTAGGCATGCCTCGTATAACCCATGCAAAAAGTTTTGATAAAATCGTGTAGGCTTGAGAGGGAGCCGCGCCCGGAGACGTATTGGCGTCAACTTAAACTCGCTCCCGCAGTCGCGGGATCGAGCTCCACCTTTCTTGACCTGCGCCAAGGGTGCAACCCGACAACCTGCCTCGGCGAAGCGTGAAGCGAAGACGGGTCCCTTTTGCTCGATCACACTAACCCTAGAGGCAGTCGACTGGCCTCGATGGCTGGGAGAAGGGGGCGATTCCGTGTGGAGAGAGAACCGAGTGATTTCCGAAATCCCTCAAAACGGACTAAAGACCAAATGGGAGACGGAATTGGGCCTCGCCTATAGTGGACCCGCGGTGGCGAATGGCAAAGTTTACGTTATGGACTATCTCCGCGAAAGTGGCGATATCGCTAACTATGCAGGGGCGCCTGATCAGCTTTTCGGGACGGAAAGAGTCCTGTGTTTCGACGAGCAAACGGGAAAATTCTTCTAGGAGCACGCCTACCAAAGAGACTACATGGTATCCTACGGTTCAGGCCCCAGGAGCACCCCGACTGTCTCTGACGGTAAAGTCTACGCTCTAGTAGCTGAAGGCGATCTTCTGTGCTTAGATGCTAACTCCGGAAAAGTCATATGGAGCAAGCGATTCTCTGAAGACTAAGGCGCCACTACTCCCATGTGGGGTCATGCGGCCCATCCTCTAGTTTACGAAGATATGCTCATTTCAATCGTAGGCGGAGAAGGAAGCGTCGTCGTTGCTTTCGACAAGAACACTGGGAATGAAAAGTGGAAAGCCCTGTCGGCTAGCAGCCAAGGATACTGTCCGCCCACAATCGTTACCCACAATAATATATAGCAACTTATCATCTGGCATCCAGAAGCGGTAAACGGACTGAAGCCAATTACGGGTGAACTATACTGGTCTCAGCCGCTACGGCCAAACTGGGGAGGATCGATTCAGGTCCCTCGCAAGCGGGGGAGCCCGCCTATTCGTCGGAGGCCCCAGCGTCGCCTCCCTGTACCGACTCGGAAATCAGTCCGGCGATCCTTCCGCTAGGCAATTGTGGAAGGGCAATCCACGAAGCGCCGTCTATCCCGTGAATAGCTCCGTCATTTTTACCGAGGAAGCGATATACAGTGTGGATAGCGGAACCAGCGCTCTAACCGCCGTCAGTATCGAAAATGGAGAACGACTCTGGGAAACTACTGAGCCGGTTTTAGCCGACTCGAACAAACGAGGGCGCCACGGCACGGCATTTCTTGTCCGGTATAAGAACACGGAAACCTACTACATGTTAAATGAGAATGGAGAGCTCATCATAGCTGAGGTGACTCCCGGGGAATACAGCGAAAAAGGAAGAACACAGGTAATAGAACCTTCCAACACCGCCAATGCTGGAGGCACGCGGCCAGTAGTCTGGAGCCATCCAGCGCTCGCCAATAGGACACTGTATGTTCGAAACGACAACAAGCTTGTCGCGGTGGACCTTGACGCCAATAGCTACTGATATCGCGTCGCGGTTTCCAGCTCTTGGCATCCAAACTGGTTAAGAAAATTGAATTGCCCCGTTGACATACGCCGACTGGGCTTTTGGGCTTTTCGTTTTAAGAACTGATAATCCTGAAACGCAAACCCCTAAATCAACATGCCATCCACACCTAGCAAAGACTACAAACGCCTCGAGCGGGAACAGAAGAAACGGGAAAAGCGAGCAGCTCGCGAGGCAGCTCGAGAAGAGAAGCTCCGAGCTAAACGAGAGCAGGAGATGGAGACAGAGAAAAACGAGGATTAACACCCTCAATACTAGTCAAGCAGCCGCCTAGGGCTTCCCAAAAACTAGATATTGCTAAGAAGGTGGCGAATTCCGGCTAGATCCGCTCCAGAGAATCGCCCAATCTATCTACAAACCTACACCCTGCTCTGCTCGATCAAGCAAGCGGCGTTTCTCGTCAGGTGTCAGATAATCGCTCCAGTCAGCGATATCATCTCTGCCCGCTCTTTGGCGTATACGACGCTTTTCTTCCTCCGTCATAAGCGCCCCGTAGTCAACTCGGGTCGCGTCATAGACGGGAGCGCTCGATGGTCCATCATAGGGAGGCCTCGATCCATAATCCGCCTGGTCGCGCTTGCGGCCCAATTCGCGGCCAATCAACGCCCCAGCAACGGCTCCAACCGCAGCCCCTTCCCCTGGCTCGCCAGACTGATTGCCGATAATCGTCCCGAGTACGGCCCCAGTAGCCGCACCGGCTAAGGTTCCGCGATCCTCGTGATGCCCAGTCGAAGCGCATCCGGAAATCAAGACGCTCGCGCCCAGCAGCAAGGACGTGCTGGATAGCTTATTAAAGAAAGTAAATCGAATAAAAGACTTCGTTTTCATAACCTCTCGAACCTCACAACTAAATTACTCATTCACACAAATGAATCGGCTCTTAAAGAACCACCTGTAGATCATACGGGAATTAGGACGTTCCGGATCAGCATTTATTCTAATTTTATTTGCGGAATAGCCACACCGCCCCCGATTCAGGCACGGCATCAAAGGTCGACTGCAGAGAATCATAGTCGGATGCTCGAATGATCTACTAAGGATGCGCTGGAATTGTGGAGAGGTGCAGAAAGGAAACGCGGAATAGGGGCATTTTCATGTGCCCAAAGAGAGAAAGAGAACTCCCTCCGACCGATTGATCGAATAATACCCCTAAACCTCCTTTTCTTTCCACATTCCGCGCGCGAAGAGAATCCCCCCCACTATCGCCATAGCGATATCAGAAGCCAAAATAGCCCAAACAACGCCTGTCGGACTCATGAGACAGCGTGATAGCATCCAAGCCAGTGGAATTTGGAACATCCAAAAGCAGAATACATTGATCCATGTAGGCGTCATAGTGTCGCCAGCTCCATTGAATGCCTGAACGAGGATCATTCCCCATGCGTAAAACGGATAAGCCAAACTGATGAACCGGAGCGTAATTACGCCCATTTCTACAACCTCAGGATCGTCGATAAAGATTTCCACGATCGGCTGGGCGAACGCGAGAAAAGCGACCATGACCAGAGTGAGAAAAACCATATTGAACACTCCCGCCTCTTTCACTGAAGCGACGGCTCGGTCAGAGGATCCCGCACCCAGATTTTGTCCTACTAAAGTGGCGACAGCATTCGACAGTCCCCAACTAGGAAGAATGGTGAAAAGAATCACTCTAAGGGCGATTGTGTAGCCCGCTAGGGCAGCGCTGCCGAATGGAGCCAGTATTCGCATAAGGGCAATCCAGCTGGTGGTTGCGATGAGCATTTGCAGAATGCCACCGAGGGAGATACGGACCATCCGGACAATCACCCGTGTGTCTATCGACCAGGAACTCCGGTTGAGCTGAATCAGGCTCTTATGGCGATAGAAAGCCCAAAATTGGTAGAAGACAGCCGAGCCACGGCCGATTACAGTAGCCATTGCTGCCCCGGCAAGTCCCATTTCAGGAAACGACCCCCATCCATAAATCAAGCAGGGGTCCAGGGCTATGTTGATGCCATTCCCCAACCAAAGAGCTCGCATGGCCAAAGCGGCATCGCCCGCACCGCGGAAGATGGCGTTGTTGAGGAACAGGTAGATGATGACTATGTTGGTGCCGAGCAATATGGCGGTATAGTCAGCCCCTACTTCCACAACAGCCGCTTCGGCTCCCATCAATTGAAGGATTTCTCGGCCGTAGACAAAGGCCGGCAGACCCGTCACCACCGCCACGGCAGCGCCAATGTAGAGCCCTTGGGCCGCCGCCACCGAGGCTCCTCGGGCATTCTTTTCACCTATCCGGCGAGCAACTGTAGCCGTCAGGGCCATGGATAGACCTATCGCTACCGCATATATCAAAGTGGATACAGACTCCGTCAAACCAACGGCTGCAGTGGCTTCCTTGCCCAGCGTTGAAATCCAATAGATGTCGGTGATGGCGAAAAGCGACTCCATGGCCATCTCCAGCATCATAGGTATAGCTAAAACAATCACGGCTTTACGTACACTTCCCAAAGTGTAGTCGCGCTGCTTGCCCGTGAGGGAATCACGGATGATCGAAAACCACGAATCTGAGTCATTCGCGTTGCTCATGGAGGAAGAGGATAAGAGTAGATCTTACGGGAAGGTCCGCTGGTCTCTGCTCTAGGGCGTCGAAATCCTAGGCCAGAAAGAGAAGGCGTGACTAGAGAGCGAAAAGCCAAGGGCGTCCATCTATTATGCGTATATCCAACCCGTCCCGCGACTGCGTATTGGCATCAACTTAAGTCGTTCGACGTTGTAGGAAGCTCGCTTGCGAGCGAATCAACGAGGGCTATTCCCAGTGGGCCCATCGCTCGCTAGCGAGATTCAAACAACAATTGATCAGCGTATTTTAGGATTACCGAATGGCGTCACAAATTAAACATCTGGAGGCTGCTTTTTTGGAGGGCAACGCTCTGTCGTTGCCTCCAACGGATGGTATCAGGGGCAACGACAGAGCGTCGCCCTCCAATACGAAATATCAATTTTGAGATGACGCTTGGTATAAATTGACGCCAATGCCCGACTGCGGTGCATACCAATCTGAACAAAAACGATGAATATCGTGACCTGTTCAACACTCGCTAAGACTTGCCAGCCGCTCCCGGATAACGACATTGAATCTGCAATGGCAGTGAAACCAATATTGATCACAGGCGTTTACGGATTGGTCGGGAGTTGTGTCTATCGCCATTTGGCCGACATGCCAGATCTCTTTGAAGTCTACGGAATGGATCGGCAACGCGAACCTTCTCCAAGGGTCCACCCCAACGGGCTGGCCAACGTACCCGATGACCTTTTTTTCCAATCGGACCTTTACGATATCGGCGAACTCGTAAAGGCGTTCCAGGGAATGGATACAATTGTCCATTTGGCCGGGGATCCCAACGCTGACGCAACTTGGGAAAGTCTTCGCAAAAACAATATCGAAGCAACCTACAACGTATTCGAGGCTGCCAAAAGGGCTGGCGTGCGGCGAGTTATATTCGCCAGCTCGATACACGTTAGCTTTGGATACTTCTTCAACGTGGAGCCCTACAAGAGCATTCGGGAAGGGAACTACGAAAACGTTCCGGCAAAATTCAAACGCATCACAACCTCCGATCCCACGTGGCCGGTCGTTCCCTATGGATCTAGCAAAGTATTTGGAGAGGCTATCGCTCGCATGCACAGCAGCGAATCAGGACTGTCATGCATCTGCCTCCGTCTAGGTGGCGTGCAATCCATGGACGATTTCCCTCCATCTATAGTTCCCAACGCCTGCTCGCGCAATGATGTTTCACGACTCATTGAACTGTGTATACAAGCGCCCGATACGGTTAGATTCGAGATTTTCTATGGCCTTTCCGATAGCGACTACCGATGGGTGGATATCGAAAACGCTGCTAAAATCCTCGGCTATGTTCCCGAAGACCGGATCCGACTGAAAGACTAGCATCCAAAGCCTTCAAGCGGCAGGTTTCTTACCCCATGCAGTCGCACAAGCCGCAAGGCTTTCCTTCCAAACCTTTTATCCGCAAAGCGGATACTTATTTCCTGAAAATCGCAGAGCGGTTGAAGAAACTAGCGATCCCGCATTCGCGGGTGAGCGATGTTGAAAACCTTAACCCTCCCTTCGAAAAGAGTTAACCTCGTAGTTTCATTAACCTTCACCCAGAAACAACTTAAGTTGTTGATAGCCACTTCGCTAGAACGAGCTTCGCCAAGGTTCGGTATTATAACCAAAAATGAACTTACGAATCGTATGGTTTTTTTAACCACGAAAGACACGAAATCAACGAAAGCCTCTTGT
>MDTA01010228.1_pt1 | contig 11524 bp, 10 predicted proteins | sample 811151 | NCBI WGS metagenome assembly MDTA01 (sample SAMN05326648, study PRJNA326480) | marine metagenome | isolation source: seawater | place: Indian Ocean: South | collected 2010 | reverse complement strand
TCTAATTGATAAAACTCTCCTGGACTTCTATCTGCTCTAGCGTCTTCATCTCTAAAACATGGAGCTATTTGAAAATATTTATCAAATCCAGATACCATTATCAATTGCTTGAACTGTTGAGGTGCTTGTGGAAGTGCATAAAACTTTCCAGGATTTAATCTACTAGGCACTAAAAAATCTCTTGCCCCTTCTGGGCTGGAAGATGTTAAAATTGGAGTCTGAAATTCATGAAAGCCTTTTTTTTGCATTTCAGATCTAATAAAAGAAATTATTTTTGATCTTAAAATAATATTCTCATGGATTTTTTTTCTTCTTAAATCTAAAAATCTATACTTAAGTCTTATTTCTTCTGAATATTCTTGATCAGAAAATACTGGCATAGGTAGCTCTTTTGTTTTACCTAAAATTTTAAATTGATTTATTGATACTTCTATTTCTCCAGTTTTTATATTTTCATTAATTGTCTCTTTTGATCTCTTTAAAACTTTGCCATCAATCATAATTACTGTTTCAAGAGGAAGTTTTTCTATTGACTTAAATAATGGATTTTTATTATCAATTAGACATTGAGTAAGGCCATAATTATCTCTTAAGTCTAAAAATAATAAGTTTCCATGATCTCTTGTTTTGTTAATCCAACCAGATAATCGAACCTCATCACCTTCATTAGTTAGTTTCAATTCTGAACAATTATGTGTCCTATATTTAGTCAAAATTATAATATCTCTCTTATAGTGTTTAAGTTAATCGGTTTCTTTTTTTTTAAACTCAATTCATCAACTTTATATATAAAATCTTTAATTTTGCTATATGATCTGTCTATTCTTTTAATTATATAATCGATAATTTTCTTATCTACTTTAATTTGTCTATCTGAAAAATTCTTCAATAACAGTGCAAATATAAGTTCATCATCAGGCTTAAAAATTTCTGAAAAAATACAATTTTTTGACCTTGAGGCCATATCGGGTAAATCAAAAGTCATTTCACTTATTGGCTTTTCAGAAATCAATAATAGAAATTTATTATCCTGATCGATAAAATTAAATAAAGTATATAGAAGTTTCTCCTCAATATTGTTATCAAAATTATCTATAATAATTGTTTCATACAATTTTAACTTGTTTAAGTTATCATTTGATAAGTTTTCACTAGATACTAATAATGCATGAGTTTTTGATTTAAATATATTGGCTAAATGGCTTTTACCAGAGAATTTTTCTCCAAAAATATTTAAAATTTTTTTTTCCCATTTCGGCCATTTTTCAATTAAATTATAAACATCTAAATTACTTTCAGAAACAAAGTAATCGTTCTTTTCAAAATTTGCCTTTCTTCCAAAATCAAGCAGTAATTGATTTAATTCTCTCATTCTAATAACCAAATTTCATTATTATTTATCACATTAAAATTTTTTAATTTCATATCTTCTAAAAATTTAATTGGAGAACCATTATAAACTATTTGATATATTATCTTATCTTTATTAATTTTATAAATATTAAATTTAGAAATTAATTCAAAATTCTTTAATGATTTTTCTAATTTTTCTGTTAATTCAAAATTTTTTGAATTTACTTGCAACTTGATTGGTAATGAAATTGATGAGTTAATTTTATGTATAGATTTCCATCTGTCTTCATAGGTTTCTTTAATATCTATTATAATTGATTTAATTTCTCTAATATCTTTAATATCATTTAAAGTATAATTTTTATTTAATAAAAATTTTTCACCTCCAAAGTAAATTTTTGAGAATATTTTAAGATTATTTTTTTTTTTAATGATTGCTAAGAATATATACTTTTTATTATTATATTTGTTAGCTAATTTTTTAATATCAAAATCTTCAATATTATTAACGTATTTTTTAATTGATTGATAATCTTCAATATCCTCACTTGGAAGAACATAATTTATCAAAGAATATTGGTTGTTTGTTTCAATCCATTTCTCATAAAAAATATTCTGATTAAAAAAGTATAACTGATTATCATATTGATCGATTAAAACTGGAATAATTAAAACATCAGTTTTTTTAGGAATGGAAGGAATTATTTTTTTATTCTTGATAAATTCAATTACTCTTTTTTTATTAAATTCTACTTCTATTTCACAATTATATTTTTCATTAATAAACTCCTCATTACTTATTGAAAAATTTTCTACTAGTGATTTAATTATATTTAGAGAAACTGTATTAAACTTATATTTATCTTTCGTTTCTACTAATTTGTAAGCTAAAATTTTAAAAGCCTCTTGAAAGCCTTCATCTAAAACTTTATTTTTGTCAAAGTTTAAATCATAAATTTCACTTATTTTAATATCAGATATGATATAATTTTGTGATCTCGCGTTATTTGTGGAAAACTCGATAAAACACAAGACTAATATTAAAAAAAAAATATATAGATAACTAGATAACTTTTTTTTAAAATATGACATATTTAAATATTTATGATTATGAATAAGCTAACATATGAAAGAAGTGGAGTTAATATCAAGAAAGCTGACAAATTTGTTAATTTCATATCTTCTGTATCAAAAAAATCAAAAAAAAGTGGTGATTTTAAGAATATTGGAGGGTTTGGTGCTTTATCGCCAATACCAAAAAAATATAAAAATCCAATTTTAGTTACAAGCACAGACGGGGTTGGTACTAAAATAGAGATTGCAAATCAACTTAATAAATTTGATACGATTGGTATTGATTTAGTTGCAATGTGCGTGAATGATTTGATAGTTCAAGGCGCTAAGCCTATGCTTTTTTTAGATTACATATCAGTTGACAAGATACAATTAAAAAAATTAAAAAATATTATTAAAGGAATTATTAAAGGTTGTAAGATTGCAGAATGTAAGCTTGTAGGTGGAGAAACTGCAGAAATGCCCGGCACATATTCTAAGGGTAAGTTTGATATTGCAGGATTTAGTGTTGGATTGGTTGAAAAAAAACAAATTTTAAAAAATAAAATTAAAAAAAATAATTTAATAATGGCTATTCCATCAAGTGGAATTCATTCAAACGGATATTCTTTAATAAGGTATATAATAAAAAAAAATAAGATAGATTTTAAAAAAAATAAATTTCTTAAAAAACAACTTATTATTCCAACAAAAATTTATGTCAAAGAAGTTATTAATCTAGTAAAGAAAAATCAATTAAACGGATGTGCCAATATTACTGGTGGAGGGCTGGAAGAAAATATAAAGAGATCAATTCCAAATAATTTATGTGCTGAAATAAATTTAAATAAAATTAAACCCTTGAAAATATTTAAGTGGATTAAAAATATGGGAATACATAATAAAGAAATGTTAAAAACATTTAATTGTGGTGTTGGTTTCTGCTTAATAATAAATCCTAAACTCAAATCAAAAGTTATTAATCAATTTCCAAAAAATTATAAACCATATGAGATAGGTAAAATTTCTAATAATAAAAATAAAAAGGTAAAAATGAATGGGAAAATTAATTGGTAAAACTAATATTGCTGTTTTTATCTCAGGAAGAGGAAGTAACTTAAGATATTTAATTAATTATTCAAAAAAAAATAAAAGTCTTATTAAAATTAAAATCGTAGTTTCAAATTCAATAATTGCTAAAGGTAATTTAATTGCAAAGAAAAATAAAATTCCAGTTTATATAAATAATTTTAAAAATAAAAAAGAAGAAATGAAAGTGCTTAAAAAAATTAAAAGTTTAAATATAAAATTAATATGTTTAGCTGGATTTATGAAAATTCTCTCGGGAGCATTTATTAAAAAATATAATCACCCTATTTTAAATATACACCCTTCCCTTTTACCTAAGTATAAAGGATTAAGAACGCATGAGAGAGTTTTAAAAAACAAAGATAAATTTTCTGGTTCTAGTGTACATTTGGTTACCAAGAATTTAGATTCAGGAAAAATTATACTACAAGAAAAAATTAAAGTTTCAAAATCAGATAATGTAAATACTTTAGAAAAAAAAATATTAAAAATTGAACATTTGCTATATAGCAAAGCAATTGAAAAGTTTTTAACTACTCCTTAAAAAAAAAGTTTAGTTCTATCTTTGCGTTTTCTTCACTATCTGATCCATGTACTGAATTTTTATCTATTGAAATTCCATATTTTTTCCTTAAAGTGCCCTCCTCAGCTTGCTTTGGATCTGTTGCTCCCATTAGCTTTCTATTTTCTAATATTGCGTCGTTTTTCTCTAGTTTCATGACTATTATAGGGCCTGAAGATAAATAGCTGCATAAATCATTATAAAATGGTTTTGTTTCGTGAACCTTGTAAAATTGTTCAGCCTCTTGTTTAGAAATATGAATTTTTTTCTCATCTAATATTTGAAAACCATTATTTTTAAATTCAATTTTGATCTCATCTTGAAGATTTCTCTCAACTGCATCAGGTTTAATTATTGAGAGTGTTTGTTGGATATTATTCATAATTCTCCTCTATAAGTTTATTTAATAATCTTACTCCATAACCTGTAGCTCCACCAGAATTTAAGGCACCTCCATATTTCGAAAATGCCATTCCAGCAATATCTAGATGCGCCCAAGGAGTTTTTTTAAGAATAAATCTTTGTAAAAATTGTGCAGCTGTTGTGGATCCAGCTCCTCCAACATAATTTATATTTTGCATATCTGCATTTTTAGAATTTATCAACTTATCAAAATTTTTATTAAGTGGCATTCTCCATAGCTTCTCTTCTACCTTTTCGCCAGCATCAACTAATTGTTTAGATAATTTGTCATTATTTGAAAAAAGTCCTGCATACTCTGAGCCTAGTGAAACAATGATAGCTCCTGTTAAAGTTGCTAAATCAATCATAAACTGAGGTTTAAATTTTTCTTCTGTAAAAGTTAAAGCATCTGCTAATACCAATCTACCTTCAGCATCTGTATTTAATACTTCAATAGTTTTTCCGCTATAAGATTTAACAATATCTCCTGGTCGTTGTGCGTTTCCACTTACCATATTCTCAACAAGCCCAACTACGCCTACAGCGTTAACTTTTGCTTTTCTTAGTGCAAGAGTTTTCATTAAACCTACTACAGCTGCAGATCCTGCCATGTCGTAAGTCATATCTTCCATAAATTTTGCTGGTTTAAGAGAATATCCTCCAGTATCAAAACATACTCCCTTACCAACAAAAGCTAATGGTTTGGTTTTTGATATTTTTCCATTCCATTCCATTGTAACAAGATAAGAACCTCTTACACTTCCTTGGCCAACACCAAGAAGAGCATTGCATCCCATTTTTTTTAATTTATTTTTATCATAGATCTTTATTTTCAATCCAATTTTTTTTAAACCTCTTAGTCTTTTGGCATACTCATCTGGATGTAAAACATTTCCAGGTTCCGAAACCAAATCCCTAGTATAAAAGACTCCCTCAGATAATGCTTCGAGTTTACTTCTAAACTTATTTGATCTAGCAATATCTTTACCTAAAACGCTTAGGTTAAATATTTTATTTTTTTCTTTCTTTGATTTATAAATATCAAAACTATAAGATTTAAGTCTAGCTCCATGAACAATTCTTTCAATTTGGAGGTTAGTTAAAGTAGTTCTATTTATATTAATTGATGTATTTAAAATTTTATTTTTCTCTAAATAATCAAAGAGTTTAGATCCAATATTTTCAAAATCGAAAGAAACTTCAGTTTTTAAACAATTTACAAATATATAATTTCTAAATTTATACTCTTTTTGTATAAAAAATTGTTCTTTAAAAAGATCACTATCTAATACATTTTTTAAAATTTCTTTTGGAAAACCGTGTTTTGTATTTTTATTTTTGATAAAAATTACCTCGTTTGAGGATGCTTCTTTTGTTAATTTATTTACAAAATTTACTTTTAGCTTCATTTTTTTGAATTATTTAATAGATAATGTTGTATATTTATTAAATAATTAATTTCAATGAATAAATTAATATTTCGCAAAATATCTTTTGATATATTTAGCTTTTTTATCATTTCATCAATGTGTATATCTTTGATCGTTTGGGTAATCCAAGCAGTAAATATGCTGGAAATAGTATCGGAGGACGGCCATAGCCTAGGCGTTTATTTTACATACAGTGCATTAAATTTTCCAAAAATTTTTACTAGAATAATTATGTTTGTTTACTTTATATCTTTATTTTACATTATAAATAAGTACGACGATACTAATGAGATACTTGTATTTTGGAATAATGGAATCAAAAAAATTACTTTTATAAATTTTATTTTTAGATTTTCAATTTTATTTTTAATACTACAGCTGGTATTAAATTTATTTTTAGTACCGAGTGCTCAAAACATTGGAAGAAACTATTTAAAGCAATCCAATGTTGATTTTTTACCAAACTTAATTTCTGAAAAAAAATTTATAAATATATTTAAAGACTTAACAATATTTGTTGAAAACTATAATCAAGATAAAACTTTAGAAAGAATTTTTATAAAAGAAAAATTAGATGATGGAAAATCAAAAATTATTATTGCGGATACAGGCAAAATACTGAAAAGAAAAAATAATCTTTATCTTGAGCTGTATAATGGAGGAATAACAAATATTGACAAAGAAAAAACATATAAAATTAATTTCTCAGAAACAGAATATAATCTCTCAAGATTTTCATCTAAAACTACAACAGCAACAAAAATACAAGAGGAAAAAACAATTAATTTAATAAATTGTTTTAAACAATACTATAACTTAATGAAGATAGATGAAACTACATGTAATAGGCCTTACAAACAAGTTAACGAAGAATTATTTAAAAGAGTCGTATCTCCATTTTATATACTTTTGGTGTCTCTAGTTTCTTCAGTTTTAATCTTGAAGCCTAAGTCAGATTACTATTATAGGTTTCATAAGTTGGTAATTTTTAGCATAGGTTTCTTCTGTATAATTTTGTCTCAACTGTCTTCTGAATTTGTTGGAAATTCAAAAACAATTGATTTTGGAGTTGTTTTAATTCCAATTTTTTTAATCTTAATATTTTATTTAATTTTTCTTATTAAAACTAATTTCAAGCTAAATACATTATGATTTTAAAAAATTATCAAAAATATTTAATTAGAACTTTTTTAAACCAATTTTTATTGATGTGCTTAGTATTTTTAACTTTAAGTTTTATTCTTAATTTTCTAGAAGAAATAAAATTTTTTGAAAACATTAACGTAGGTATTTATTATCCATTTTTGCTTACATTATTAAATACACCTTCAATACTCTTTGATATTTTGCCTTTTATTTTTTTAATAAGTATTAAGTTTTTTTTTATTTTTTTGTATGAAAAAAACGAATTAGAAATACTAAAAAATAATGGTATAAATAATTCTAAAGTACTTTTTATACTTAGTGGGATTTCCCTTTTTTTAGGTATAATTATAATAATTTTTTATTATACATTTTCATCAAATTTAAAAAGCTCTTATCTTAATATAAAAAATAAATTTTCATCAGGTAATGATTATTTGGCTGTTGTTAATGAAAATGGGCTATGGATTAAAGAGGAAATAGATATGAAAATGAATATGATTAATGCAGAAAAATTTGCATCTAATATGATTGAAACAATAACTATTACTCAAATTGATAAAGTTAACAAATCAAATCTTACAATAATTGCTAGTAAGGCAGATATTTCTGAAAAATTATGGAAGTTATATGATGCTAAAATATTTGATAAAGATGGATCAAAAAAAAAATATGATTTATATTCTTATAAATCATCTTTTGATGGAGAGACAATCTCAAATCTTTTTTCTAATCTTAACTCTTTAAATATTTATGAACTACATAAATTGTCAGAAACTTACAAAAAAATTGGCTATTCAAATACAGATATAAAAATGCACTTAAATAAATTATATAGCTTGCCTCTATATTATGTATTAATGACCCTAATTGGGGCTTTAGTTATGATGAATTTTAGATTTATAAACTCGAAATTTTTTGTCATTATCTTTGGAATTTCTCTATCAGTCGTTATCTATTATATAAATCACTTTTCTAGTCTATTTGGAGCTAATGAAACAATACCTATTCAATTATCTATTTGGTTGCCACATTTAATTATATTTTTAGTATGTTCATTGGGGATGATTAAAATAAATGAAGTATAAGATAATTATAACATATTGTGCATTAGCATTCTTTTTTAGTTTAAAAGTTTTTTCTAATGAAATTATTTTCGAATCGCCAAATATTAAAATTCTAAAAGAAGGTGATTTAATAAATGCTTTTGATGGCACAGCTCTAATACCAGCTGATAAAATGAAAATTGAAGGCGATGAATATATATATGAAAAAAATATTCAAAAACTTACTGTTATAAAAAACGTAAAATTTTGGGATGATAACAAACAAGTTTATCTAGAAGGAGAAAAAGTTATTTACGATAAAGTAAGTAATATTGTTTATTCTGTCGGTAAAACCTATCTTAAAATTGAAGATAAATATGAAATATTTTCAAAAAATCTTTATTACAACAGAAATAACATGGAAATTTATAGTGCTAAAAATACTACTGTAGAGGATGGTATAAATAATATTTTTAATTTTGAAGATGGTTTCTTGTTTGAAGTAAATAAAGAATTGATATCTTCAAAAAAAACTAATGTAATCGATAATCAAAATAATAATTATTCTTTTGAACTTGCGAAAATAAATTTGTTTACTGATGAAATAGTTGGAAAAGAAGTAACAGTAGATTTTATTGATGATTTTTTTGGCAATAAAAAAAATGATCCTAAACTCAGAGGTAGAAATACAATATCAAACGAAAAATTCACTATAATAGATAAAGCAGTTTTTAGTACATGTAATATCGAAAATAAAACTTGTAGAGGTTGGGAAATGAATAGTGAAGAGTTTAAACATGACAAAATAAAACAAATTTTCGAATATAAAAAATCATGGTTAAAAGTTTTTAATAAGAAAATATTTTGGCTGCCATATTTTAATCACCCTGATCCCTCTGTAAAAAGAAAATCTGGATTTTTGACACCAACTTACACTGTGGATGACAATCTTGGTTTTTGGGTCAATGTCCCATATTTTAAAGTACTATCTAAAGATAAAGATATGACTTTTAATCCAAGATTATACGCTAATGATCATATAATTCTTCAAAGTGAATATAGGCAAGCATTTAAATCAGGAAATTTAATTTCAGATTTTAGTTACAATTATGATGGAAAAAATTCAAATACACATTTATTTGCAAACTATGATGGCAGAAATGTAGATAAAGATTTTGGTTATAATATTCAAATTCAAAATATAAGTAATGACCAATATATAAAAAAACATAATCTATCAAATACCTCACCTTTAATCACCACTGGAAGCTCTCTTGAGTCGTTTGTAAATATTAAGAAAGAGTTCAAAGAAGAAAATTCTGAGCTAGTAAGTTCTATTAGGGTATATGAGAATTTGTCAGGTAGAGACGATGACAGATTTACCTATGTATTTCCAGATTTTACATTTAAAAAAGATATTGAAATTGATGATGATTATAATGGTAACTTTGGGTTTAGTTCATCAGGATATCAAAAAAATTATGCCACTAACATCTATGAAACATCTTTAACCCATAACTTTAATTTTGACTCATTTTCCACAATTTGGAGTAATGGATTGTCTTCAAGTTATTCTTTTGCATTTACTAATAATAATAAATATTTGGATGATCCAACTCATGGAAGAGTTGATTATGATTACACATCAACAGATTTATTTGGGACATTTGTTTTTGGGACAAGTTATCCTTTGGAGAAGAAAGATAAGATCACTAAAAAAACTTCTAGATATTTTACTCCAGAGCTCCAGTTTAGATATAGTCCAAATGACTCGCTTGATATATCAGGAAATGGTACGGAGCTAAATTATAATAGCGCCTTCTCATTTAATAGGGTTGGTAGTACCGAAACACATGAAGGTGGCCGTTCAGTTACTTTAGGAACTAGATATTCAATACTTGATGAGAATGAGAGAGACTACCTTAATATTAAATTAGCAAACGTCTTAAGGGATAAAAAAAACCCAAAACTACCAACACTTGGAAAGTTAGACCAAACAAGAACTGATATAGTTGGTGAGCTTGAATTTAATCCAAATGATCTGTTTAATCTTAACTACCAATTTTCATTAGATAGAGATTTAGATTATTCTAATTATGATTACATACAAACAAAATTTAATTTTGATAAATTTACAAGTAAATTTAATTATATTACAAGAAATCATGAAGGTGGAAATAGTGAAAGTGTGAGTAACAATACTATTTATGAGATTAATGATGAGTCAACTTTGACATTTAACACTAGTAGAGATTTACTTACAGACTTTACAGAATATTATAATTTAGTTTATCAATATGAGACTGATTGTATGACTGCTTCTTTCAATTATAGTAGAAAGTTTTATAGAGACGAAAATTTACTACCAGAAAATACTCTATTCTTTTATGTGCGATTTATTCCTTTTGTAGAATTATTTGGAAGTGCAAATCAAACTTTAGAACAACTGCAAGAACAATTAAATTAAAATAATGAAAATTTTATTTGTAGTAATTTTTATATTTATTAATTTCATATGTAATGCAATTTCAGATGATTTTTTTATCAAAGTTAAGGTAAATAATTCAATAATAACAAATCATGATATTGAAAATGAAAAAAAATATTTAAAAATATTTAATCCTAAATTAAAGGAACTTGAAAAAATGAAACTTTATAATTTGGCCAAAAGTTCATTAATAAAAGAAAGGATTAAAAAAGATGAAGTTATTAAATTTTTTGACGATATAGATAACGACTTGAAGTTAGAGAAATTAGTACTTAAACAGATGCTATCGAAATACAAAATTCAAAGCAAAAATGATTTAATATTAAAATTGAAACTTGAGAATTTGGACTACGATGAATTTATCTTAAAACTAAAAACTGATACCCTTTGGAATCAAATTGTATTCAATAGATTTAAAAATAGTCTAAACATCAATAAAGAATACCTTAAAAAAGATTTAGAAAAAAAACTTAATAATAAGAAGAAGAAGTTTGAATATCTGTTATCTGAAATATTAATTGAAAATAAAGGCTCTAAAGATACCAAAAAAACTATTAAAGAAATAAAAAATAATATTCAAAATTTTGGCTTTCAAAACACTGCTAACATATATAGTATTTCAAGCACAGCTATTTACGGTGGTGAAATCGGATGGGTAAAAGAAACGCAGCTTTCTACTAAAATTTTAAAAGAATTAAAAAATTTAAATTTAAATGAGGTATCAAAACCTATAGACTTAGGTAATAATTTTCTTTTACTAAAAATTAATGAAAAAAAAGAAATCAAAGAAAATATCAATATAGATAAGTTATTAGAAGAGTATATTGAATTTGAAAAAAATCGTCAGTTAAATCAATATTCTTTATTATACTATAAAAGAATAAAACAAAATTCTCAGATATATGAAAATTGAAAATATTATTATAATTCATGGAGAACCAAATAGTATTTTTAGTGA
>MDTA01086748.1_pt1 | contig 11526 bp, 12 predicted proteins | sample 811151 | NCBI WGS metagenome assembly MDTA01 (sample SAMN05326648, study PRJNA326480) | marine metagenome | isolation source: seawater | place: Indian Ocean: South | collected 2010 | reverse complement strand
TTAAATATATCAATAAGTTTAATCTAAATTTGTTTGTTTATTATAGAATTTTATTAGGTTTATTTCTTTTGTATCTAAACCTATAAAATTACAGATAGAGCTAATAGTATTATTAAAACTAGAAGAAAAAAAATTATGACAGATTTTTGTAAAGATAAATTAAATAAAAATTTCATATTTCATATATTTAGCATTTTGAATAGAAAATCAAATAAAATGGTGCGCCTGCTAGGATTTGAACCCAGAACCTCCTGGTCCGTAGCCAAGCGCTCTATCCAGTTGAGCTACAGGCGCAATACAAACAAATATATAGAATAAAAATTTAAATTAAAATATATTTTAATTTCACTTAATTGATAAAATGAGATTATTTTTAGAAAATTTATACCCTACTGATAAAAATGTTATAAATTTTATTTTTGCTTTTTTTCCTCTAAGTTTTATCGCTGGAAATCTAATTATAAATCTAAATTTAATTCTATTAGTTGTTTGCTCTATAATTTTTTATAAAAAAGAATTGTTTCAGATCAAACTCAAAACTTTAGATAAACTCTTATTTATTTTTTTTTCTATAATTTTATTTACTGGATTTTATAATAATATTGAATTTTTTTTAAATAAAACTTTTCCATTTGTCGGATATAATGAAATCGATAGTTATAATACAATTATCAAATCAATTTTATTTTTAAGATATTTATTATTATATTTAACTTTAAGATATTTAATTGAAAATAATATCATAGATCTTAAATTTATTTTTGCTTCAAGTACTTTTTGCACTTTATTTGTATGTTTTGATATTTTTTTTCAGTTTGTTTTTAGTAAAGATATATTTGGTTACGAAATATTAGACTCAGGAAGAAGATTAAGTGGTCCTTTTGGTGACGAATTTATTGCTGGTGGTTATCTTCAAAGATTTAGCTTATTCGCTTTTTTTATTTTTTCAATTTTTAAGATAAGTAAAATTGAAAAATTTTCAAACTACATTTTATTAGTTTTTTTTGTAGTTATCTCTCTAGGCTTATTTTTATCTGGTAACAGAATGCCGATAATTTTATTTTTCTTTTCAATTATTTTAATTCTATTCACATTAAAAAGTTTAAGAAGACTAATTTTGCCATTGATACTAATAATATCATTAAATTTTTCTTTAATTTTATACTTTAATAAAGAAGCAAGAACTAATTTTGCTCAATTAAATTATGAAGTTTCAAACATGTTTATTATTTTAATAAATAAAGATTTCAAAAATGAAAAAGTAGGCATAAGGCCCCCTCTTTATTTAAAGGAGTTCGTTAGCTTTTATGATACTTGGATTATGAATAAATATATTGGAGGTGGTATAAAAAATTTTCGTTATTACTGCCATATTAGGCCAAATAAGGATAGAATATATGATCATACATGTAACATGCATCCTCATAATTATTATCTTGAGATTTTAACTGAAACTGGAATAGCTGGATTTGTAATAATTGTTATCATTTTTCTTTTAACTTTATACAGAACCTATTTTGAAAAATTGATTTTAAAAAAATCAAATTATAAAATTAATAATTTAATATTACCCTTTATATTTTTATTTTTAGTTGAAGTTTTTCCAATCAGGAGTTCAGGAAGTTTTTTTACAACAAATAATGCAGCATATTTTTTTATAATTCTAAGTGCCCTAGTTGCTTTAACAAGGAAAGATGATTTAATTGAAAATAGAAAATAATCATATAAATTAACGATTATGAAAAATGTTTGTATAACATCTGCAATTAGAACCGCGGTGGGTTCTTTAAATAAAAGTTTAAAAAATATTCCAGCACACAACTTAGGCTCTGCTGTGATAAAAGAGTCAATTAATCGATCTAAAATAAAAAGGGAAGATGTGGATGAGATAATTATGGGTCAAGTTTTAACTGGAGGAGCCGGTCAAAATCCTGCGAGACAAGCCATGATCCAAGCAGGAATTCCTAAAGAAAAAACTGCATATATAGTAAATCAAGTATGTGGTTCAGGGATAAGATCTATCGTCTCAGGATTTCAAAGTATAAAATCAATGGACACAAAAATTATTGTTGCTGGCGGCCAGGAAAATATGTCCTTGGCTCCCCATTCAATACATTTAAGAGATGGAAAAAAATTAGGTGACGTTAAGATTACTGATACAATGATAAATGACGGTCTTTGGGATGCGTTTCATCATTATCATATGGGGATGACTGCTGAAAATGTTGCTGAAAAGTTTCAAATTACTCGTGAAGATCAAGATAAATTTGCTTTAAATTCTCAAGAGAAAGCTTTGAGCGCTCAAAAAAAAAATATATTTAAAGAAGAGATTATGAATTTTAAAATTAAATCAAAAAATACTGAATTAGATTTTAACAAAGACGAACATCCAAGGGACGGAATTAGTATTGAGACATTGAAAAAACTTAAACCAGTTTTTAAAAAAAATGGTTCAGTCACAGCAGGAAATTCTTCAGGTATAAATGATGGTGCTGCAGCTGTTACTATGATGTCCGTAGATGAAGCTGAAAAGAGAGGAATTCAAAAATTAGTTACAATAAAATCTTGGGCGAGTTGTGGTGTTGAACCTTCATTAATGGGCACTGGACCTATACCATCTTCAAAGAAAGCATTAGATTTAGCTGGATGGTCAATGAAGGATGTGGATTTATTTGAAATAAACGAAGCCTTTGCATCACAAAGTATTGCAGTAATAAAAACGCTCTCTGTTCCAGAGGAAAAAGTGAATGTAAATGGGGGAGCTATAGCTTTAGGTCACCCTATAGGCGCTTCTGGAACAAGAATAATTGTTACACTTATAAACGAAATGATTAAAAGAAATTCAAAAAAAGGATTAGCTTCGATGTGTATTGGCGGTGGTATGGGAATAGCTATATGTTTAGAAAGGTAGTTTTAAGTTTTATTTTCTAAAAAATTGCCCTCCGTCTCTATATTTCCATAACCATTTTGTCATTTCTTGTTCAACATCAGATGGCTTTATATCTAAATCTTTTAGGGTCAAATGATTATTCGAAACAACATTGTCCGCTTCAGATAAAATTTCACACTGATCTTTTGTTAAAATTGGAGGTAAAGGTAATAAATCAGTAATTGTGCTTTGAATTTTCGCTAATGGCATTGGAAGCGAGATAACTAACCTTTTTTTGTTAATTGTTTTTAAAATTGATTTTACCATATCGCCAAAGCTTATGACTTTTGGACCACCTATTTCATAAATTTTTCCTTCATTATCTCTAGTCTCAATAGCTTGAACAATTGCATCAGCTACATCATTTACCAAAATAGGCTGAAACTTGTATTTCATTCCAACAACTGGGATTATAGGAAGAATACTTAATTTTGAAAAAAGATTTGTAAAGTTGTCTTCAGTTCCACAAACTACACTTGGCCTTATAATCACTGTATTTTTAAAATTATTTAAAGCTTTAATTTCTCCCAAAAACTTTGATTTTTGATAAAGTGACTTTGAGTTTTCATTTGCGCCAATCGCTGAAATATGAATAAATTTTTTAACATCAGACTCGGAGCAAATTTTAGCTACAGCCTCAGGGATGGTTGTGTGAATATTATAAAACTTTTGTTTTCTGGTCTCATAAAGGATGCCGATCAAGTTAATAACAATATCAGAATTTTTAATAGACTCCTTTAATGCTGTGAAGTTATTGGGTTTCCACTCAAGCAATTCTATTGCTCCTGGAGTTGCCTGAGTCTTTAGATAAAGCTTTTCATAGGGTTTTCTTGTCGAAATTATGCACCTATAGTTCTTCTTAGTCAAATTTCGAACAAGATAGCGATTTATGAATCCAGAACCTAGTATTGTAATAATTTTATTATTCATGGTATTTAAAACACTTATATATGAAAATTACTAAGTTTAAAGAGGACATAACTTCAGAGATAGCAGAATCATTTAAAAACAGCATCGCAATTGATACTGAAGCAACTGGTCTACAAATTCCTGAAAGAGATAAACTAAGTTTGATACAAATATGTGATGAAAAAGGAAATGTTTTTATTATACAACCTAATAAGAATAACTTTAAAGCACCGAATTTAGTTTCGGTTTTAGAAAATCCAAAAATTTTAAAAATTGGTCATTTCTTAAGATTTGACAAAAATGCTTTAGAATATTTTTTAAAATGTAAAATTAAAAATATATTTGATACTAAAATCGCTTCTAAGATAGTAAGAACATACACTGATAGCCATGGATTGAAAAATTTAGTTCAAGAATTTTGCAATAAGTCACTAGATAAAAGGCAGGGTAGCAGTGATTGGAACAAAGATTTAAATGAACTTTCTGAAAAACAACTTGAATATGCAGCTAATGATGTAATTTATCTTCACAAAATTAAGATTGAGTTAGAGAAAATGTTAGTCAGAGAAAACAGAATCGATATTTTTAATGAATGTTTAACTTTTTTAGATACTAGGGTTGCATTAGATCAAAATGGATTTAAATTTGATATTTTTGAACATTAATGAATAAAAAAGATTATATAACTTTAGCTAATAAAGCTGCAAAAATTCAGATTAACGAATTAAAAAAAATTAAAAAAGTTTTTAATAAATCTTTTATTAACGCAGTTGATTTAATTTTAAGTTGCAAGGGAAAAGTTATATTTGCTGGGATCGGAAAATCAGGATTAATTGCGAGAAAAATTTCAGCTACTTTTTCTAGTGTTGGAATACCCAGTTTTTTTTGCCATCCTTCAGAGGCTTTGCATGGTGATATGGGTCAAATCGAAAAAAAAGATATTTTAATTATTTTTTCTTATTCTGGGAACACATCTGAATTAACAAACATGCTCAAATATGCAAATCGTTACAGAATTAAGCTTATCGGAATTGCCTCAAAACCAGACAGTATTTTACTAAAAGCGAGTGATATAAAATTAATTATTCCAAAAGTAAAAGAATCTGATTCAACAGGTATGGTACCGACTTCAAGCACCTCAATAACTTTATTACTTGGAGATTGTTTGGCGACAACAGTAATGCATAAAAGAAAATTTTCTAAAGAAAAGTTTAAAATATTTCATCCTGGAGGAAACATTGGTAATTCATTACTTCTAGCTAAAGATATAATGGTAACTGGAAACAAAATGCCTATTGTTGATTATAGAAAGAATTTTAAAAAAGCTATAAAGATTATGAGTCAAAAAAAATTAGGTATAGTTGTGATAACTAAAAAAAAATTTATAGCTGGATTGATGACTGATGGAGATGTGAGAAGAGTAGTTAATAGAAAATCAATAAATACTTTGGATAACTTTATAAATAAAAAACCATTAGTTATAAATGAGAATATGCCTGCCGCTAAAGCATTATCAATAATGAATGAGAAAAAAATAACTAGCTTACTTGTTGTTTCAGATAAAAATTATAAGAATAAAAATAAGATTTTAAGAGGAATAATTCACATTCATTTTCTTTTAAGAAGAGGTTTAAATTAATGTTTAAAATAAAAAAGAATAAAATTATTCAAATCTCTCTATTTGTAATTGGAAGTCTCATACTATTTTTTACCTATTCGGATAAAAAATTACAAAAATCAAAACCAATTATTTCTGTTGAAACTAAATCAAAAATAGAAAAATCACAAAAGACTCAGAATGGAAATGATGCATTTTTCGATATTGAGTATTCTGGTTTTGATTTAAATGGTAATCGTTATATATTAAAAGCTAAAGAAGCTATAAACAATAAAGACAATCAAGATATAGTAATAATGAAATTTGTTAATGCATATTTTTATTTTAAAGATGATACATTTGTTCAAGTAAAATCTGACTCGGGAATTTACAATAATAGATCTTTAGATATGAAATTTGATGGGAATATCACTGCAATTTATAATAATAGTGAACTTTTTGCGCAAAAAGCAGAGTATTCTAACTCTAAAAGCTACTTAACTGTTTACGAAAATGTCAAAATTCTAGATACAAAGGGAACTTTGATTGCTGACAAGCTTTTTTTTGATATGAAAAATGATACTCTTGAGATTAGTTCGTTAAAAAATAATTTTGTAAATACTAATTTAAATCTAAAATGAAAAAAGGTTTTAGGATTTTAAAATTTAAAAAAGATAAACCGATATTTGAGGTTAAGGATTTAAGTAAATCTTTTGATGGAAGGCCTATACTTAAAAAACTTTCATTAAAAGTTTTTCCGGGCGAATGCGTTGGGGTACTTGGGCCAAACGGCTGCGGAAAAACAACTCTTTTCTCTATGTGCATTGGAGAACAAAGTATAGATAACGGAAAAATTTTTTTGAATAACAAATCAATAGAAAAAATTCCTATACATTCAAGAGCAAGGGAGGGATTAGGTTATCTTCCTCAGCAAAGGAGTGTTTTTAATATGAGCGTTTACGAAAATATATTGGGAATAGCCCAAATCTCAATTAAAGATACAGAACAACAACAAAATGTTACTGAAAAACTTTTGGATGAATTCAATTTACAACATTTAAGAAGTTTAAATGCATCAGTTCTCTCTGGTGGCGAAATTAGAAGATTGATGATGGCAAGAGTAATGATTGGAAAACCTAAAATTGTTCTTTTAGATGAGCCGCTTGCAGCACTTGATCCATTGATAATTCAGGATATTCAAAAATATATATTAAAAATTCAGTCTAGTGGAACAGCTGTTTTAGTAACAGACCATAATATAAAAAACTTATTTGAAATCACGGATCGCAGTTATGTTCTAGGTGAGAATACTGTAATAGCAGAAGGAACATCACGTGAGTTATTAAAATCAACAAAAGCTATAGAACATTATTTTGGTTCTCAATTCTCTTAAGAATAATGATAATTAAAAGGTTTGATATAGTTTTAAAAGATATTATTCCTCCATTTAAAAAAATCATAGAAGTTGACTCTGATAAATCTATTTCAATAAGAAGTTTTTTGATTGGTTCTTTGGGCCAAAATATTTCGAAAGCTAAAAATGTACTCGAGTCAGAAGACATTAAATCTACTATCAACTGCCTTAGAAAATTAGGTGTTAAAATAAAAAGAATAAGTAAAAAAAATTATCTTATTTTTGGAAAGGGTTTAGGTTCATTATCGATCAAAAAAAATTCAATTTTAAATTTTGGAAACTCCGGAACTTTGGCAAGACTTTTGATTGGTATTCTCACAACTACACCTGATATTCAAGTGAGAATAAAAGGCGATCGCTCTTTAAACAAAAGAAGTATGAAAGAATTAATACTTTTAATGTCAAAATTTGGAGCTTTTTTTTTACCAAAAAAAAAATTGAAATTTCCTTTAAGATTGATTTCATCAAATATGCCAATTGGAATTGAATATCGTGCTGGAGTATCAGCTCAACTAAAAAGTGCTGTAATGCTTGCCGGTCTGAATGCCTACGGAAATACAAAAATTACTGAAGAAGAAAAGAGCAGAGACCATACTGAAAATTTTTTACGCAGTAATTACGAGTCTATTAAAATACAAAATAAAAATAAAAAATTAATTTGCATAGAAGGAAAAAGAAACTTAAAAGCTATCGATGTTACTGTTCCCGGCGATCCTTCCTCTGCTGCTTTTATAGCAGCATTAACTCTATTAAAAAAAAATTCTTACGTTAAAATTAAAAACGTTGGATTAAATCCGACTAGAATTGGATTTTATAATCTTTTAAAAATAAATGGAGCAAAAATTAAGTTTCAAAATAAAAGAAAAATTAACAACGAATTTCAGGGAGATATTATTGTCAGAAGTTCCAATTTAAAACCAATCCTGGCTTCAAAGAAATATTATGTTAATTCTACTGATGAATATCCTATTTTATTTGTTATGGCCTCGCTCATTGAAGGGACATCAGTCTTTAAGGGAATAGGTGATTTAACTAATAAAGAAAGTAACAGAATAATTGAGATACAGAAAATTTTAACCCAAGTTAACATTAGAAGTAAATTTTCAAGAAATGAATTAAAAATTTTCGGGAGAGGGATGTTTAAAGCAAAAAATAAAACGATTAATGTTCCTAATCTAGGTGATCATCGTATATGTATGTCTTCATTTATTTTATCATTATTAACGGGAGCGAAAACAAAAATAAAAAACTTTGAAACAGTTTACACTTCGTCACCTTCCTTCTTAAAAATAATGAAATCATTAGGAGCAAAATTTGAAATTAAAAAATAAATATCTTCAAATATCCTGTGATGGTGGCGCTTCCACTGGTAAGTCAACTGGAGCTAGGATGATTTCAAAAAAATATAAACTCAAGTTTATGTCTTCAGGATTGCTTTATAGATATGCAGCCTATTTGTTAATAAAAAATAATCCAAAGAATAAAATTAACTTTCTCAAAAATAAATTTTATCATTTAAACTATCAAAAGCTAAAAAAAATAAATCTTCATACTCAAAAAATCTCTGAGACTTCAGCAAAGATAGCCAAAATCAATAATGTAAGAAAAATCTTAAAAAAATATCAACTTACTTTCGCAAAAAAATATCCTAATTGCTGTATAGAGGGCAGAGATATATCTACAAAAATCTTACCTAACTCTAAAGTAAAATTTTTTTTTATTTGCAATTTAAATAAAGCTGCTATTAGGAGATATAAAGAGCTCAAAAAACATAATTCGAATTTAAAACTTAAAGATGTTAAAAAAAGCTTAAGAATTAGGAATTTATCAGACACAAAAAGAAAAAACTCCCCTTTACTTAAACATAGAGATTCGGTAGTAATCGACACCGGAAAATTAAATAAACAAGCTATGCTAAAAAAAATGTCTAAACATGTAGAGAGTTTTTTATCAAAATAATTATGTCTACTGAGCAAGAACTTAAAAAACAAAGCCCATCTCAAAAAGAGTTTCAAAGTTTACTCGATCAAGATTTTAAAGATCGAAAATTAAAAGAAAATGAAATCATAAAAGCAACTGTAACGGAAATTACAAAAAACTTTATCATAGTTGATTGTAAAGCCAAAATGGAGGGTATGATACCAATCGAGGAATTTAAAAATGATGATGAGTTATCAAAAATTAAAATTGGTTCATTAATAGATGTATACTTAGAGAGAATTGAAAGTTTCAAAGGTGAAATAATCATTTCGAGAGATAAAGCTAGAAAAATGAAAGCTTGGAAAAAACTTGAGAAAGTTTTTGAAACACAGGAGGAAATGACTGGTTATATAACGGGTAAAGTTAAAGGTGGCTTTATAACTACTGTTGACGGATTACCATGCTTTATGCCTTCATCTCAAATTGACGTGAAACCTCTCAAACGAATTGACCATCTGTTAAATATTCCAGTTAAAGTAATAGCAACAAGGATAGATAAGAATAGAGGAAATGTATGTGTTTCAAGACGAGCTGTATTGGAAAAAAGTAAAAATGCTGAAATATCAGAGGCCATTAAAAATATTAAAGAAGGTGATATTGTAGATGATGCTATCGTAAAAGCTACAACTGACTGGGGTATATTTTTAGATATAAAAGGAATTGATGCTTTGTTACATGTTTCAGATTTAAGTCATGGAAGAGTAAAAAAACCTGCTGACCTGGTTACGATAGGTCAAAAATTAAAAGTCAAAATAACAAAAATTGATAAGGACACCAACAGAGTATCTGCGTCTGTTAAAGCTTTAACAGAGGACCCATACGAAAAAATACATAAAAAATACAAAGTTGGAGAAATTTATGAAGGCATAGTAACAAAAATAATGGATTACGGATGTTTTGTAAAAATTGAAGATGGGATCGAAGGTTTGATACATAATTCAGAACTTGATTGGACTAATAGAAATATAAAACCAAGCAAAGTTTTAAGTGTTTCTCAAAAAGTAAAATTTAAGATTGTAAACATAGACAAAGATACAAAAAGAATTTCACTTTCTTACAAAGCAACTCTAGATAATCCATGGGACAAAATTTCGGAACAAATTGGAAAAGAGACAAAAATAAAGATTAATAATGTAACTGATAAAGCTATTTTTGGTGAACTTGTTGACTCAAAACTATCTGGAATGTTGCACTACAAAGAAATATCATACCAAGAAAACATTGAAGACCTGAAAAAATTTAAAAAAGATGAAATTATAAATGTGAAAATATTAGAGATAAAAGATGATAAAATTAGATTTTCAAAAAGAGCTCTAGAAAAGGATCCTCTTGATTGGTTTAAAGACAATAGAAAAAAAGTAGGAGATGTAGTTACAACCAGAATACACGAAGTTTTAAAAACAGGTGTAAAAGTAACATTAGATCAAGATAAAAAATTAATTGTAAATATAAAAAAAGCAGATCTAGCTAAAGATGCTGCTGACGCAAGACCTGAAGTTTTTTCTAAAGGAAATGTTTTAGACGCTAAAATAACCGAATTGGATTTAACTAGTCGAAGAGTCAAACTGAGCGTAAAAGCAGCTCAAATAGATGAGGAAAAATCTTTGATAGCTAAATTTGGAGAAGGAGCAACTAAGTCTGGTGCGACTTTAAAAGGTATTTTTGAAAAGGCTATCGGTAAAAAGGGTAAAAAAGAAAAATAATTGTCTCGCTTAAAGCTAATAAAAAAGCTTAATAAAAAAACCCCTGAACTCAATAAATCTGAAATAGAGAAAGTGATTGATATCTTTTCTGAGAGTATTTCTAATTCCTTAATAAGTGGGAAGAACGTCGAAATTCGAGGATTTGGTCGTTTGTATTGCAAAAAATTGAAAGAAAATTTCAACGCTCGTAACCCTTCAACTAATAAATTAATTTATAAACCAGAACGTGTTAAGATAAAATTTAGATCATCAAAAAAATTAAATAAAAGAATAAACGAATGAAAAAACCTAAAATATTTATTGCTTGTGATACTACTAGTCTAGCAAAAGTACAACAGATCATAAGACAATCAAAAACAAATAAAATTAAAATTGGTTACAAATTTGGTTTGGAATTTATTAATACCAAAAAAGGAAGACAATTTATATCTTCATTAAAAAATAAGATCATTTTTGTAGATTTAAAATTAAATGATACCGTAAACACCATGGTATCAACTGTAAGAGCTTTAAAAGATTTGAAAATTCACTACCTCACTGTACACGTTTCATCTGGATTAACAGCTTTAAAAGCCGTAAAAAAAGTGTCAGGGTTTACAAAAATTGTAGGTGTTACAACTTTAACTTCTTTAAATGATAAAGATTTAAAACTTATCGGATACAATAAGTCAGTAAAAAATTTAGTATCTCATCAAGCAAAACTTGCAAATAAAGCTAATTTAGACGCATTAGTTTGTAGTCCATACGAAGTAAACGCTGTTAGGAAAATTTTTAAAAAAGAAATTATTACACCTGGAATACAAATAGGAAAAAGAAACTATGATCAAAAACGGTCAATGGAGGCTAAAAAAGTCAAGTCTGATTGGTTAGTTATTGGAAGAGCGATTACAGCTAGCGGGAATATTAAGAAAAATATTTATAATCTCAGTAAAGAATTAAGATAATGAAAATAAAGATTTGTGGTTTAAATCCAGCCAGAGATGTACAATTATGT
>MDTA01001669.1_pt1 | contig 11526 bp, 12 predicted proteins | sample 811151 | NCBI WGS metagenome assembly MDTA01 (sample SAMN05326648, study PRJNA326480) | marine metagenome | isolation source: seawater | place: Indian Ocean: South | collected 2010 | reverse complement strand
TTGAACGATTGTTTTTGGTAAATTTCTATAACAAAGACTATAGATTAATTTATGATCTCCAGAAAGATGGTAAAAACAACACTAAGACTGCAAAAATCTCCAGTCTTCCAAGCAACATTGAAAATGACAATATCCATTTGGATATATCCGAAACTTGGCTAAAATTTCCGTTAGGACCTATCATTTCACCTAGACCCGGACCCACATTAGATATTGAGGTTGCGGCACCAGAAACAGCAGACAAAAAATCTAATCCAGAAATTGAAAGTAGCACAGCGATTATTAAAAAAAGAAATAGATAAGAAAAGATAAATATTATTACTGAATTAATAAATGTATCCTCAATTTTTTGTTTATTATAATTAATTATAAATACACTATTAGGGTAAATTAATTTTTTTATCTGATTTCCTACAAATAAAAATAATATTTGTAATCTAAAAATTTTAATACCGCATGTGGTAGAGCCAGCACATCCTCCAATAAACATTAAAAATAAAAAAAATATAAGCGGAAATTCACCCCAAAGACCGAAATCATCTGTTACATATCCCGTCCCAGATAATATTGACAAAACATTAAAAGAGGAAATTCTTAAATTATCTAAAATGGAATATTCTAAATTATTAAAAAATAAATAAATAAACATTATAAAAATAGAAATTAAAAGAAGGAATATAAAACCTTTGATTTGAATATCCTGAAAAAATATTTTTTTATTCCCCCTGACAAATTTTAAATACGAAATAAAAGGCAAACTTCCCAAAATAATAAAAATTGTAGAAGTAATTTCAATTCCAGGACTTTGAAAGTATCCTATTGACTCGTTGTGAGTAGAGAACCCTCCAGTCGCCAATGTAGTTAATGAATGCGCTATACTGTCAAAAGCATTCATTCCTTGAAACCAGTAAGAAACTGAGCATATTCCAGTTAATATTGTGTATATAGAAATTATTGTGAAAGCTACCTCAATTGTTTTCGGTAAAATTTTTTCAGTTGTGGAAGAATCAGTTTTAAAGACCTGCATCCCACCAACTTTTAAAAGAGGCATTACAGTAGTTGCCATCACAATTATTCCAATACCCCCAAGCCACTGCATTATTGCTCTCCAAATTAATATACTTTTCGGAGTAGTTTCTAAATCCGAAATAACCGTAGACCCAGTAGTTGTGATGCCTGACATACTTTCAAAAAATGCATCACTAAAACTTAAATTTATTTTTGACAGAAGAAAAGGTAAGCTTCCGAATAATGCAATACTTAACCAGGCTAACGTAGAAAACAGAAAAGCTTGTTGAAGGTTTAATTGTTTTTCATTTTTGAAATTAGAAAGAATAGTTAGTATTCCAATAAAAAGTGTAATAATTGAAGAGGAAAAAAAACTATTACTATCTTCATTATAAATTATTTGAACAACATATGGCACTATCATGAAGATGCCTAAAATAACCAACAAAATACCAATAATAAAAAATACAGTTTTATTTGAAGTCATAAAATTTGTGACAATATTCAAATAGCGATAAAATTCAACTTATTCTATATAATATTAGCTGTATTTTATGTATGAAATTTTATAAACCTTAAATAATGCTTGAGTCCGATTTAATAAATTCTACATCTTCTTGGCCATTTGTTGAGGTCAGAAAGCTTTTAAAAGATAGAAAAGACATCATTGGTAAAAAAAATAAAATTACTTTTCAGACAGGATACGGACCTAGTGGGCTTCCGCATATAGGTACCTTCGGTGAGGTCTCTAGAACTTCAATGATGGTAAATGCATTAAACCATATAAAAAAAATTGATTCAGAAATAATAACATTTTCTGACGATATGGATGGATTAAGAAAAGTTCCTGAAAATATCCCTAATTCAGATATTCTTAATAAAAATTTAGGCAAACCTCTAACAGATATTCCCGATCCATTTAAAAAATTTAAAAGTTTTGGAGAGCACAATAATAAAATGCTAATTGAGTTTTTAAATAAATTTAAATTTAAATTTATTTTTAAAAGCTCTACGGAAATTTATAAAAAAGGATTATTTAACAATTCAATAATTAGAATTTTAGAAAAATATGAAGATATAATGAATCTAGTCTTACCAACTTTGAGGGCTGAGAGAAGAAAAACCTATTGTCCATTTTTACCTATTTGTCCTGAGACAGGTAAAGTTTTAGAGATACCAGTTTTAGAAATAGATAAAAAAAATAATAAAATAATTTTTGATCAGGGTAATAAGAAACTTGAGAAAAGTGTTTTGGATGGAAACTGTAAATTACAATGGAAAGTAGATTGGGCGATGAGGTGGTTTACATTTGATGTAGATTTTGAAATGTACGGAAAAGATTTAATTGAGAGCGCAATAATTTCAGGAAAGATTTGTAATATTCTAGGAAAAAAACCACCTCTTGGTTTTGCTTATGAGTTATTTTTAGATGAGAAAGGAGAAAAAATATCTAAATCAAAAGGAAACGGTATAACAATTGAGGATTGGCTAAGGTATGCTTCGCCTGAAAGTTTATCCCTGTATATGTATCAAAACCCCAAAAGAGCAAAGAAATTGTTTCCAGAAGTTGTTCCCAATGCTGTTGATGAATATTTATCTTTGATTGAAAAATACCACTCTCAAAAAATTAAAGATAAAATATTAAACCCAGTTTGGCATATACACAGCGGATCACCACCAAATGAAAAAATTGTAATGCCTTTCTCTATGTTATTAAATATTGTTGGATCTAGTAACGCAAAAGATAAAAATGTTTTATGGAAATTTATAAAAAAATTTCACAAAGAACTAGATCCAAAATCTCATAAAATTTTTGATAGTCTAACGGATTATGCAATAAACTATTTTAAAGATAGGGTTGAACCAAATAAAAAGTTTAAAAATCCAAATAATGAGGAAAAAGCTGCTCTTACAGATCTTGTTAAACGCCTAAAATTAGTACCTCAAGACACTGAACCTGAAAAAATTCAAACTCTAATTTACACTGTTGGTAAAGATAATGGGTACCAAAATAATTTAAGAGAATGGTTTAAATTGATATATCAAGTAACTTTTGGAGAAGAAAATGGGCCTAGAATGGGTTTTTTTATAAGTTTTTTTGGAGTAAAAGAGACAATAGATTTAATGAAAAAAAAGCTTGGAATGTAAATTTAATGTTTTCAATACTAAGGCCTTTTATATTTAATTTAGATCCAGAAAAAGCACACGATTTAGCGATAAAATCTTTGAAATATAATTTTCTTCCTCAGGATTTATTTACAGTTGAAGATGAAGAAATTTTAAGCTCAAAGTTATTTGGTAAATCAATTCAAAACCCAATCGGTTTAGCCGCTGGATTTGACAAAAGCGCAGAAGTTTATAATGAAATATTTAAACTTGGTTTTGGTTTTGTAGAAGTCGGAACTGTCACTCCAAAAAAACAATATGGTAATGAGAAACCAAGAATATTTAGATTAGAAAAAGACAAAGCATTAATTAATAGACTTGGTTTTAATAACGATGGATCCGAGACAATTAAAAAAAGAATAGAAAATAAAGTGCCAATTGGTCTTCTAGGAATTAATATAGGGCCCAATAAGGATACTAATAGTATGATTAATGATTTTTGTGAGTGCGCAAAAACCTTTTTTCCTCTTGGGGACTATTTGACTATAAATATCTCATCTCCAAATACAGTAGGTTTAAGAAATTTTCACAAAACTGAAAATTTAAGTGAGTTATTAACAAAAATAAACGAAATTAGAAAAAGTAGTAACTTTAAAAAATCTTTCTTATTAAAAATATCTCCTGATATAGAAGAGTCTTCAATTGACAATATAATTCAATTATCTTTAGATAACAATATTGATGGCCTAATTTTAACTAATACTACAGATCAAAAAAGAGAAAACTTAAGTGATCAGAACAGAAATGAAAAAGGTGGACTCTCTGGAAAACCAATAGAGAATTTATCAAACAGTATAATAAAAAAATTTTATAAAAAACTTAACGGCAAAATACCCATTATAGGAGTGGGCGGGATAGACTCTGGCATGTCAGCTTTTAAAAAGATTTCTGCAGGAGCTTCGGCTTTACAATTATATACTGGATTAATTTATAAAGGCCCAACAATTGTAAAGGAAATTAAGAAAGATTTAATATCCATACTGAAAGAAAACGGTTTTAAAAATATAAACGAAGCTATAGGATCAAATTCGATTTAGTTTTTTTTGAAAAAATTATATTTTTTCTTATCCATATCAAATTTAATATAATGTAGAAACTCTCTTGCATAAGAAAAAGCTATACCAATAAATATTACAGTTATGATTGAAAAAAAACCATAGGCAATTGGAAAGTTTTGCGAAAAATATAAAATAATCTCAGAAAGACGGTTATCAATTGCTCCTAATTCATTTGTGACAAATAAACTTTTCCCTTTTTCCAAAACAAATCTTTCTACACCCATAATTATTCCAACACCAAGCAAAAGCACTGCTAGTAAAGTTCTATATTCTGAAGCATTTAATTTTTCAGAAGATTTTAAACCTACATGGACTCCAATAATTGATCCAGCAAGCAAAATACTTACTAATATAAAGTCTATAGTTTTAAACTGTAAAGCATGACCAATCACAACGAAAGCAGTTATAAAAATAGTGACAAATAAAGATGTACCAGGCACTAATTTAGTTGGCATACCAATAATATAAATCATTGCTGGGACCATTAAAAAAGCCCCACCTACGCCCATAATTGATGCAAAAATTCCTACAATAAATCCTAACATTATAGGAACTATTGCACTTTCATATAATTTTGATTTGTGAAATCTTGTTCTAAAAGGTAAGCCGTGTATCCAATAATGATCGTGAGCTTTTCTTTTAACTACAACTTTTTTTTTCAGATCATTAAGTTCTTTCCAACCTCGAGCAAACATCAAAGTTCCAATCATGACAAGCATATAAATGTAGGCTAAAGAAATAATTACATTCACTATTCCTTTCTCTTTCAAATAACCAAATATTAACATTCCAACAAAAGTTCCAAAAAGACCTCCAGAAACTATTACTAAGCCCATTTTATAATCCAAGGTTTTCTTAAACCAGTGTGTTAAAGCACCTGAAACGGATGTTCCTAAAATATTATTTGCTTCATTCGCAACAGCAAAGGCCGGAGGTATGCCTAAAAATATTAAAACAGGCGTCATCAGGAAACCACCACCGATGCCAAAAAGACCAGATATAAAACCTACTATGAAGCTTAAAATTAAAATAATTAAAATGCTAACCTGAACTTGTGCAACTGGAAGGAAAAAATCCATTCAACTTACTATTATCTGATATTAATTATGTCAATAGTCATATAATTACTTGATTATAAATGCTTCTTTAATTATATAGCCATAGGAATAATATGAGCAAAAAATGTGAACTAACAGGGATAAAGCCACTAAAGGGTCATAAGGTAAGTCATGCTAATAACAAAACCAAAAGAAGGTTTTTGCCGAGCATTAAAAAAGTAAACTTTAGGAGCGAAATACTAAAAAAAAATATAAAATTAAATGTATCTAATGCAGCTTTAAGAACAGTTGATTACAAAGGAGGAATTGATAAATTCCTTAAGACTGCAAAATCTTTTAAGTTATCAAAAAAAGCTAAAAAATTTAAAACTGTAATAAATTCCAATACAAGATAAATGTTTAAGCCAAAACAAAAAGCATTTCTATTTCTTGCTATTTCTATGGCCATAGTTGTAGCCTCATCAAATTATTTAGTTCAATTTCCATTTAATTATTCAATATTTGAGGGTTTTTTAACTTATGGTGCATTTAGCTATCCTATTACTTTTCTTATTACTGATCTTGCCAATAGGCAATACGGCAAAGCTATAGCAAGAAGAATTGTTTATTTTGGTTTCATTCTAGGAGTTATAATAACCCTTGTTTTTTCAACAAACTTTTCTGACCTTATATCTATCAGAATCGCAATTGGGTCTGGCGTTGCTTTTTTAACAGCTCAATTAATCGATGTTCAAATATTTGATAAACTTAGAAAAGAAAAGTGGTTTATAGCTCCATTAGTTTCTTCCTCTACCGGATCTATAATAGATACATTTTTATTTTTTTCTATTGCATTTTATGGAGTAGACTCAAATTGGTTTAATCTTGCCTTAGGGGATCTTGGTGTTAAAATTTTTATGGCATTAATTATGCTTATACCTTTTAGAATGTTTATGAACATAATTAAAGATACTGCATCAAAATATTCTGCGAAGAAAAATTTGATATAATTCTAATGTAAAGTTTTGTCTGAAAATAGATCAGTCAGTTGATTAATCATTACATCACCAAGATCTTGAACATCAGTAATTTTAACGGCTTTTTTATAATATCTAGTAACGTCATGTCCAATCCCAATTGCCAAAAGTTCAACATCTGATAATCTCTCAATAGCATCTACAGTATTTTTAAGATCATTTTCTAAATAATCACTTAGGTTTGTAGAAAGTGTCGAGTCATCAACAGGCGCACCATCAGAAATAACCATGAGTATTTTTCTTTCTTCTTTTCTTTTATTCATTTTATTAAATGCCCATCTCAGTGCTTCCCCATCAATATTTTCCTTAAGTAGTCCTTCTTTAAGCATTAGCCCCATATTTTTTTTTGACTGTCTCCAAGGAATATCTGCAGATTTATAAATTATGTGTAGTAGATCATTTAGCCTTCCTGGAAATTTTGGTTTATTATTATTCATCCATTTTTCTCTACTCGAGCCACCTTTCCAATGTTTGGTGGTAAATCCTAAAACTTCAACTTTGACCGAACAACGCTCCAAAGTTTTTGATAAAATATCTGCACAAACTGCAGCAACAGAAATTGGTTTTCCCCTCATCGATCCTGAATTATCAATCAATATAGTAACTAAAGTATCTTTAAACTCAGTTTGTTTCTCTCTTTTAAATGATAAAGAATTAAATGGGTCAAGAATTATTCTAGTTAATTTTGATGTATCCAAAATACCTTCCTCCAAATCAAATTCCCATGATCTCTTTTGTTTTGCTAAAAGTTTTCTTTGAAGTTTGTTTGCCAAACGTGAAACAAATGTTTTTAATTGTAAAAGTTGTTGATCTAGAGATGTTCTTAATCTGACAAGCTCATCTTCTACTTCAAGATCTTCAGCTCTGACCACTTCATCATATTCTTCTGTAAATATTTTGTATTTTTTTTGTGAATGAGAGTTAAGTTTTTTTATTTTTCTTATGTTGGTCTTTTCAATATCCTCAATTTCAACAGCTTCTTCTCCATTGACACTTTTTTCAGATGGATCTTCTATACTTGAAAAATCAGAGTCTAAAAATTCTTTATTTTCCTTTTCATCTTTTAATTTACTCTCATTTTCATCTTTTTGTTTATTATCTAAAGGTTCTTTTTCTTTATTTTGTTCAGGTGTTTCTTCATATAATTCTTTTTCTTCAATATCCATATTCGTAATTATTTTTGAGATAATTTTATTAAACCTATCTTGATTTTGTAAATTATTTTTCAGTAATTCTAAGTTTTTTTTGAAATTTTGATCTAAACTTTTTTTAAGTTTTTTTGTTTTATTATCTAAAGCTTTTGAATCTTTGAGATTAAACAAATGCCCTCTAAAATAAGTCTCAAAGAAGCTTGTTATTAAATTATTTTTCTTTTCGTCATTTTCTTTTGAATTCTGGGCTAAATTTTTTCTTATACCCTTAAATTTATCGCACCCAATTTTTTCATACCTAATTTTTTCGGCTATTTCATATAATTTCAAAGCATTCTCTCCTTTTGGCTTATAAGCTTCAAAAATTTCTCGATCACTATATTTTATTCTCAAAGCCTCGGAATCTGCTACTGCTCTTAAAGAAATAAAATCTTTGAGGTTTTCTAATTTCTTTATTTCAGGTAAAGAAACATTTTTATTGTCTTTATTTTTTTGCTCTCCAAAGTTTATTTTGCAATCACTCATTTCAGATATGGACTTTATTGTTGATGTAATTGCTAATTTAAAATTTTCTAAATGAATATCTTTTTTTTCCATTTTAGGAAATTTTTACGTTTACTGAGGACTCTGGCAAATCTTCTCCAAAACATCTTTGATAGTATTCTGAAATAATTTTTCTCTCTAACTCATCGCACTTATTCAAAAAAGTTACTCTGAATGCATATCCCGTATCTTTGAATATTTCTGAATTCTCTGCCCAGTGTATTACTGTTCTTGGGCTCATTACAGTTGATATATCTCCGTTTACGAACCCATTCCTAGTTAATTCTGCAACCCTAATCATATTTGAAACTTTTTCTTTTCCTATTTTATTATTAAGTGATTTATTTTTTGCTAGTACAATCTCTAATTCTTTTTCAAATTTAAGATAATTTAGCGTTGTTACAACGTTCCACCTATCCATTTGACCCTGGTTAATTTGTTGAGTTCCATGATATAAACCAGTCGTATCTCCAAGACCCACAGTATTAGTTGTCGCAAACATTCTAAAAAATTTATTTTGACTAATTATTTTATTTTTATCTAATAAAGTAAACTTTCCATCACTTTCTAATATTCTCTGAATTACAAACATTACATCTGGTCTACCGGCATCATACTCATCAAAAACAAGTGCAATCGGATTTTGAATCGACCATGGTAAAATTCCCTCTTTAAACTCTGTAACTTGCTTTCCATCTTTAATAACTATTGCGTCTTTACCTATTAAATCTATTCGACTAATGTGACTATCTAAATTCACTCTTATACACGGCCAATTTAATCTTGCCGCAACCTGTTCGATATGAGTTGATTTTCCAGTTCCGTGGTATCCCTGAACCAAAACTCGTTTATTAAAAGCAAAGCCAGATAAAATTGCAAGAGTTGTATCTCTATCAAATTTATAATCGTTATCTATATCAGGTACATATTGATTTTTTTCTGAGAAACCATCAATTTCCATATCTGTATCTAAATTAAAAGTTTGTCTAACGGAGATTTTGATATCAGGTTTTTGGTTGTTAATGTTCATTTTTATTTTTCTTTATTCGCTGTAGTTTTAAGTTGACTATAGGCCAATGTTATTTTTTTTAAAATATCTTCATATTTTTTACTGCCTTGATTTTTATCAGGATGATATTTCTTTACAAGTCCTTTAAATTTTTTTTGAATATCAGTCCACTTTGCCTCATATTTTAATCCCAATATCTCCAAGGCGTGACGATCTTTATCACTCAATTTTGATTTTTTGAACTCCTTAAAACCTGGATTCTCAAAAATATTAATTTTATCATCTAATGCATTATTCCATAAAACTTTAAAAAAATTTTCAGGTGAAGAAAAGCTTTTTGTCGGTTTGTGCCAAGTAACATCTGATTTAATAAAATATTCAATTTGTTCTTCGTTCATATCAGAGAAATAATTCCAATTTTTATTAAAAATTTTTATATGTTCGAGGCAAAGATATCTAAAATGTTTGCTATTATCCTTCTCTACAGGAGCTCTGTATTGCCCAATTTCACTACAATTTTCCCAATCACAAATATTTTTCATAAAATTTATTTAAATTTAATATAATATAATTAAATATTTATTTAATGGAAAGCACTATAAAACTAATTAAAAAAAAAATTTTAAATGAAATACAAGTTAGTAAAATTGAAATAATTGATAATACTCGTAAACATTCAGGCCACAAATTTTTTCAAAAAAATAAACTACACTTGAAGATCATTATTGTATCAGAATATTTGAAATCTCTTGATAGAGTTCAAGCACATAAAAAAATAATGAATGTATTAGATGAAGAGATAAAAGATAAAATCCATGCGCTTGAGTTAAAAATCCTCTAAATCGTGTATTATTATTTTCATTTTGTCGTAAGATATTTTAATTTTTCCAGGCTGTGTTGTTTTACCGATTTTTTTAATAAGGATTAAATTTATTTTAGAGTCATTATTTTTTTTATCGTTTATCATATGTTTTACAATTTCTTTAAATTTGTTTTTTTTAAAAAATTTATTCAAATTTGAAGGTAATTTATTTAAAGTATAAATATTTTGTATCTCACTAAGTACTTTTTTTGAACATAATTTCATTTTCACAGAAAGTTTTGTAGCTAAAAACATTCCCATTAAAACTGCTTCACCATGGTTTATTTTTTTAGAAAAGTTATTTGCGGCCTCAATTCCATGAGCAAATGTATGTCCAAAATTTAATATCATTCTTTTACCAGATTCTTTTTCATCTGCTTTTACAAAATAAACTTTATTTTTACAGCTTCTTATAATTAAATATTTTAAAACCTTTAAATCCTTGCCCTCTAAAATTTTCTTAGAATTTTTTTTTATAAATTTAAAAAAATGTTTATCTTTAATTAAAGAATATTTTAAAACTTCACCAAAACCACAAATGAATTCTCTTTTCGATAAGCTTTTAAGAAATGATATATCTGAGAGCACCAACTTTGGTTGATAAAATGCACCAATAAGATTTTTACCTAAAATCGAATTAATTCCTGTTTTTCCACCTATAGAAGAATCAACTTGCGCTAAAAGTGTAGTTGGAATATTAATAAAATTTACGCCCCTTTTTAGTATACTCGCCACAAAACCAGAAAAATCTCCAATTATTCCGCCGCCTACGGCAATGACAATATCATTTCTATTAAATCTTTGCTCAATTAGTTTTTCAACAAGCAAATAAACTTCTTTAAATGACTTTAAATTTTCATTTGGTAAATATTCCTTTACAAAAATTTTATACCCTTTCAAAGAGTATCTTATTTTTTTTCTTAAGTGAGAAGGTACATTCTTATCTAAAATAAGCGCCACTTTTTTAGATCCTGGACATCTTAGTTTTATTTGTTTAGGTAGTAAATCAAGAATCCCATTTCCAATAAATATTGGGTAATTGGTATTTTTATTTTTAACAATTATTTTATCTGTTCTCATAAATTTTTTTAATCTCTTTTACTATTCTATCTTTATCTTTCGAATTAGAATTAACTCTAAAATCCGCAAGTGAATAAGTTTTTTTTCTTTCCTCATAAAGTTTTTTTAATTTAATTTCTGATATATTCTTCAAAAGAGGTCTTTTTTTGTTATTACCTGCTCTTTTATAAATTAAATTTACATCTAAATCTAACCAGACAGAAATAGAGGTTTTTTTAACATGTTCTCTTATTGTTTTATTTGCAAAAGAGCCACCACCTAATGCAATAATCAAGCTACTTTTTTGCAGGACAATTTTTGTCTCCTCTTCCTCAATTTTACGAAAAAATTGCTCACCTTTACTCTCAAATATTTCTTCTATAGATAATGACAGTTTTTTTTCGATTATGTTATCAGTATCAACAAACTCCATTCTAAGTTCTTTTGAAAGTAATTTACCAATAGTAGATTTCCCCGAACCCATCATTCCTGTTAATACAAGGTTTTTTTTCAATTTATTCACAAAATTTCAATTTGATTTATCACAAATTTGTCTTAATTTTTAAGTTTAAATATATTTTATTTACTATGCAACC
>MDTA01175321.1_pt1 | contig 11527 bp, 6 predicted proteins | sample 811151 | NCBI WGS metagenome assembly MDTA01 (sample SAMN05326648, study PRJNA326480) | marine metagenome | isolation source: seawater | place: Indian Ocean: South | collected 2010 | reverse complement strand
TGGATTACACCAATGATGGTTTATTGGATATATCATTGACAGGTATGCAAATAATCAATTTTAACGGATACCCTGCTACTTTTTTTTACAAAAACGTGGGAGGTAAATTTATCGCTGATCCACAAGAGAATGTTACTACATCTATATATGGCTATACTATGGGCATAAGTGGTGGTAAAAATAGTCATGCTTGGGGAGATTATGATAATGATGGAGATCAAGATTTAGTTATTGGAGGAGGAGATTTTAATGGTGTAAGTCATCTAGCAATATTTGTTAATGATGATGGAATCCTTAAAAAAGACAGCACTCAAACATCTCTAGTACCAATATTCCCCTGCATGGTAGAATGGATTGATGTCCAAAATGATGGGTACTTAGACCTTATAACCATAGGGGCTGATTCGTTAGGTGCGCTGGAGATGAGGACATATCTAAATGATAGCACATTTAACCTTAGTATATCAGCTCACTGGTCAAACAGTGATGTCGGTGTAGTTGGTGGAGCATTTGAATTTGCTGATTATAATGATGATGGTAACACTGATTTTGTATATACAGGATTAAATAGTAATTCAGGTATACTATTTACAAAAGTGATGACCAATACTGGAGAAAATTTTCAGTTAATATCAGAGGAACATGAACTTAAGGGTTTGTACTATGGACAGCCTAGTTGGATAGATTATGATAACGATGGCGATGTTGATTTATTGACTTCTGGTTTTACGTTAGATGAAATATCAGGACAGTACGTTCCCTACACAGCAATGTATGCACAAGACCAAGGGCAATTTATCATAGATGAAACAATTAAAATTGATTCATTAAGCTATAGTTTTACAGAATTTGGAGATTATGATAATGATGGAGATGCTGATTTATTTGCTGCAGGGAAAAATTTAAATGGAGATGTTATATCTAAGGTGTTCGATAATCTCGAAAATATCCAAAATGAAAATTTATCACCCAATTCTCCTACTAATCTTAACGTTCTAGATATAGATAAGGACAAAGTACATCTGACTTGGGATTCTCCTTCTGATAGATTAAACCCTAGTAATGGATATACGGAGGATAAGGGTATTTATTTTCAAATACAGATGGGTAATGAAGATAATGGAAATACACATGAGGTTATTTCAGGCGCCTATGGCAATAATGGCTCAGGAGATATTAAAACTAATTTTAAATTTGTAAATAAGATTCCTGAAGGAAATTATTCATGGAGGGTTAGAGCACTTGATCATAGCAAGGCATATTCTGAGTGGTCCTCGTTAAATTATTTTTACATTGATGTTTCCCCTCCTAAGATTGACACAATTAGAGCAAATTATCTAACTGATAAAGACTTAATTATAGTTGTAAAGTTTGAAGAAGCATTTTACTTGGATTTAAATATGTCTCCTACAGTATCATTGATTCATCCTGAAGAATTAGACCTTGATAATAATGGAATTATTGATACCCTGCAGGTGATTAAACAAAGTTATAATGGGGATGAATGGACAGGGTCTATAACTCTTCCTGAAAATTATTCCGGGAAGGCAATACTTATACATGTTAAGGATGCATATGACCAGAGAGGTAATAAGATGGTCCCAGAGGTTATGTATAAAGCTCCAGAAGCAATTCTATCTCAGAGCGGAGGGACTGCTATTAGTGAGGATGGGAATGTATTCGTTTTACTTCCTCAAGGAGCATTATCTGCTGATGTATCTCTTAAAATAGAAAAAAATAGCGAAACAAGATCAATTAGTGACACAACTGCTTTTTTGATAGGACCAGCATATGACGTGAATCCATCGGATTTGGTTATTAAAAAGCCTGCTATTATAAGGATGAAGCTACAGAGTGGATTTTCTCAAGAAGAATCTTTTTCTGTTTACATTGGTAGAGTAGATACAAGTGGAAATGTTAACCCACTTGGTGGTACAGAGACAACTATTGGAGGTGAGAAATATTATCAGGTACAATCATACGAAATGGGAACCTATGCGATTTTTACTTCTTTAAATCCAGATTTTATTGATTCTAATTTTGTGGATAAAGTTGTTTGCCAGCCAAGGATATTTTCACCTAGAGGAAATATATTTGAATTTGATAAGACTCATATTTTATATAACACTGATGCAAATAATCCCCAGAGTATAAGAGCAAGGATATTTAATCTTGCTGGAAGATTAAAAAGAGTATTAGATCAAGAAAATAATAATGGTGCAGGTAATCAATTGATTGTTTGGGATGGTAAGGATGATTCTGGAAAGATAGTGCCGTCAGGATTATATATTATTACATTAGAAAAGGATGATACGATTTTAAGAACTACAGTTGGTGTATTGAATAGATGAGGAAAATTCTACTTATACTACATGTATCTTTTATTTTAGGGCAGGGAATGGAACAAATCCCTTTTGGTACAAGGCCTCTCGGGCTAGGAGGTGCTTTTACTGCTGTGGCAGATGATGCAAATGCCATTAATTGGAATCCTGCAGGATTATCTGTATTAAGAAGAACAGAATTTACATCCACATATGCAGACCTCTATGCTTTAGGCATATCGCAATCTTATATAGGATTTGTTAAAGATATTTCAGACCGTATTGCAATTGGTTTTGATTGGGGTAGTATAGGTTATGATGATAAAGAGTTATTGTTTGCAGAAAATAAAATCAATCTTTCTCTAGGTATACAAGTCTATAAAGGTCTCAGTTTAGGACTTACATCAAAATATTTATCACGAGATATGCAATTGGATGGCACTTCATATGGTAAGAGTAGTGGTATAGGATATGATTTTGGTTTATTATGGCAAGCGATTAGAAGAGTACGGTTTGGTCTATCTATTTTTGATTTGGGAGGGACTGATGTTTCATATAAGGACAAGACCGTCGAAACGGTCCTTAATCAAGCAAACAGATTTGGTATAGCGATATATCCATTAGACAATTTGTTATTTGCTTTTGATTTTGGTGATAGGACTCATATTGGTACAGAGTTAACTATTGCAAATAGACTTACTCTTAGAGCAGGGCACCAAAAAGAGAAGACAGAAAATGAAGAATTTTCCATTTATTCACTTGGCAGCTCAGTTAAACTTAATAATTTTATATTTGAATATGGATTTGAGTCACATCCATATTTTGACCCAACACATAGATTTTCCATCGTTTTACAGTTTAGCCCCGCAGTTGTTAGTATCACAAAATCTAGTATATCATATAATCCTATTTTCAGATCTTTGCACCGATATTATGAATCTGAGCCATTTGCAAAAGTTGGTTTGAAGAATATATCAGATGAAGATGTACCAGTAAATGTGTCTTTGTTTCTTCCCACAATGATGGATAATCCACATTCTGAAACAATATCATTGCCTCCAAAATCTGATGAAGAATATGATATTGGCGTTTCTTTTTCAAGTGATGTACTAAGTTCAAAAAAAGCTACTTTTGATAATTTAATACAGCCTGAGGTTCAGGTAACCTATAAACAATCTGGTGAGGAAAAGGTTGATCAAAAAAAGCTTGAATCAGCATATGTTTTAGGAAAAGGTAAGTTAACTTGGAGTAATCCAGACATGATTGCATGTTATGTTACACCAGCAGATGCGGTAGTAGATAAATTTGCAAGGAATTATATTCAATTTTATACTCCTGTATTAAATGATTATTTTGGAAGAACAAATATAGGCAGGGCAATTATACTTTATGATGCACTTGGTACCCATGGCCTGGTTTATAATATAGATCTTGAAACACCTTTCTTAGATATAGCTGATGATAAATCAGCATTTGATACTGTCAAATATCCTGGAGATATGCTTAGGGATAAAATTGGAGATTGTGATGACTTAACTGCTTTGTATGGTTCATTATTAGCGAACCTTGGTATTGAAACAATGTTCCTTGATGTGTTTAAGCCAGGAGCGGGGCATATTTTCCTTATGTTTGATAGTGGTGTAAAACCGGATGATGTTGATAGATACTTTTTAGATAGATCGGAAGTAGTTATTTTGAATAATAAGGTTTGGGTTCCAATAGAGGCGACACTTGTTGGAAAACCCTTTTTTTCTGCTTGGAAGCAGGGTGCATTAAAGTATAATGAGATGAAAGCAGAAAATTATGTGAATGAAATATCTGTTAAAGAAGCATCTGCAAAATATATTGCTGGATCACATATCACGCCAGATATGCCTATGGATGAGATTGAAGGAATCAACGATTTGCTTAAAGAAGATATTAAGCAGTATGGTATGTGGCTAGAACAAATTGTATATAAGTCTGTTGGAAATAAATTATCTTCTGCTGAAGATTATTATGATGCGGGCGTGAAATATATGGAGTTTGGACGATTTAAAGAAGCTACTAATATGCTAGAAACAGCTGTTAATATGAAACCTGTATTTCCTGACGCAATCAACACATTAGGCGTTTGTTATACAAAGAAAGAAGAGTATAAAAAATCTATTGAATATTATGAAAAGGCAATTGAACAATCTGGTGAACATGCAGGTTATCTATTGAATGTAGCAATTTCACATTTCATGATGGGTAACAAAGGATTGGCAAGGCAAAAATATGATGAAGTAGTTATGATTGACCGTGTTTTTGCTGGTAAGCTTGATAAGGTATTTGGTGCAGCTAAATCATCTCTTGCAATTTCAGCATCAACTCCAGGTCAGTTAACACTAACAGACGATTTGGAGATTGAGCTTGCTGAAGGTTCTTCAAAAGGACTTATCGAGCCACCTACAAAACAAGAAAAAGAACTCAAGATTCAAGAAATTCCAAAAGTTTCGCATAGAAAAAGAAGGGCAAGAAGTGATAATACTGTTGGTATTACATTTGCAAGGCTCGGTAATTATTCAATGGCAATTGATTATTTTAAGAAAGCAGTTGAAAATGACCCTGATGAGCCTGGTTACAAAGCAGATTTAGCAGTTGCCTATTATCGAACCTATGATTATGATGAAGCAATCAGATATTATGAAGAGGTTAAAAAGAAGAAACCAGAAATGGTATCCCAACTTGACTTTATCGAGAGCCGTGGTGAAATTTCTGCATCTTATAGTAAATTTGACTAAATTCATATCTAAGTTGAGGTATATTATGAAAAACATAAGTAAAACATTGATTCTTTTAACCACAATATTATGTGCGCAAGATGAGTTGGATCTTGATGCGATGTGGGATAATACGGTTTGGAATGAAATTGAAGAAGTCACCACTAAAGAATATGAGGTAGAGAAAGTTACTACTGTTGCAGGTGTTCGTGGAGCAGAGGCTGAGGATGAAGCACTACATCATCTTTATTATAGACAGTCAATGAAAGGACCAAGTGAAATAGAATTGAATAAAGCTCTTGGGAAATTGACGAATACACTTTTATCCTTAAAGGAAAAAAATTTGAAACATAAAAAAATTCCTGAGGTAACTCATTATATTATCCAGATATATAAGAAACTTAACAATTCAGAAAAAGCTGAGGAATTTGCTGCTGAGCTTTTGGCGATTGCTCCAAAGTCAAAGTATGCAAAATTTTATAAGTAGTTAAGGGTTTACGTATGAAAAGGCCTCTAATAGAGGCCTTTTTTTTTATGCAGAAAAACAAAATGATTTGATTATTGTATAAATATTTATGGTAATATTATTATATAATAAAGGAGTACTATGAGAAAAGGGATTAGTCGTAGAAAATTTATAAAAACAGCTACCGTAACAGGGAGTGCAGCAGCAGTATTGCCAAAAGTACTTTTTTCCTCACAATCAAACACTAAAATTCGACTTGGTTTTATTGGTACAGGTCTTAGAGGCCAGTGGGTTTTGTCCCTTGCGATTAAATATTCTGAAATTGAAATCCCAGCAATTTGCGATATTGATGATAGAATGATTGAATCAGCGTTAAAGATAATAAAAAATGCAGGAAGATCAGAGCCAAAAGTATATAAGAAGAATGAAGAAGATTTTCTAAGAATGTTAGATAATGAAGATTTGGATGGCGTTTATATTGGTACACCTTGGGAATGGCATCATCCAATGTCTATTGCCGCGATGCAATCGGGTGTGCATGTGGGTGTCGAAGTCCCAGCAGCTATTACGGTTAGGCAGTGTTGGGATTTGGTAAATGTTTCTGAAAAGACCAATAAATTTTGTATGATTATGGAGAATGTATGTTACCGTCGAGATATTATGGCTGTTTTGAATATGGTTAGAAAAAATATTTTTGGTGAATTACTTCATTGCCAGGGTGGTTATCAACATGATTTACGACATGTCAAATTCAATAATGGCATAGACCCATATGGCGGCGGCGTAGAGTATGGAGAAAAAGGATTTTCAGAGGCAAAGTGGAGGACTCAACATTCTATTGACAGGAATGGAGACCTATATCCAACACATGGTCTAGGACCTGTGAGTACTATGTTGGATATCAACAGAGGAAATAGAATGATTCATTTAACATCAACAGCCACTCAATCAAGAGGACTAAATAAATATATTGTAGCTAAAGGAGGGATAAATCATCCTAATGCAAAAATAGATTTTCAATGTGGAGATATTGTGACAACAGTAATTAAGTGCGAGCAAGGTCAAACTATAATGCTTAGTCATGATACAAATAATCCTAGGCCATATTCACTCAATTTTAGGGTGCAAGGGACTAAAGGCATTTGGCAAAAAGATGCACGTTCAATATATATTGAAGGACTCAGTAGTGCAGATCATAGATGGGAAGACGAAAGCAAATATTTATCTAAATATGATCATCCTTTATGGAAACGATTTCAAGATCAAGCATCAGGTTCAGGGCATGGTGGTATGGACTTTTTTATTTTTCGTGCATTCATTGAGGCATTAAAGGGAGCTACACCCGTTATTGATGTATATGATTCAGTGAGTATGAGTGTAATATCACCTCTTAGTGAGAAATCCATACGTTTAGGTAGTGCCTCAGTCAAGATTCCTGATTTTACTAGAGGTAAATGGAAAGCCAATCCCCAAATTTTTGGATTGGATGATTATGCATAGATGATTTTATCAAATTTAGATTGGTACATAATTTGTGCATATTTTTTATTTACTCTTTGTGTAGGAATATGGATTTCTAAAAATACAGTTACTGATACAAAATCATTTTTTTTAGCAGGGAAAAATATCCCTTGGTGGTTATTAGGTATCAGTATGGTTGCTACAACTTTTTCAACTGATACGCCAAATCTTGTTACTGGGTTAGTTCGTCAACATGGTGTTTCTGGAAACTGGGTATGGTGGGCATTTTTATTAACCGGCATGCTTACAGTTTTTGTCTATGCAAGGCTATGGCATCGAACTGGTTTATTAACAGATATTGAATTCTATGAACTTCGATATGGTGGGAAAGCCGCTTCATTTCTCCGAGGATTTCGTGCTTTATATCTAGGTTTAGTATTTAATGTATTAGTAATAGGTGCTGTAAGTCTTGCAGCAGTAAAATTTGGCGAGATTGTACTAGGAATACCAGGATGGAGTATGCTTTTCCTATCTTGTTCTGTAACTCTTGTATATTCAACATTAGGTGGTTTAAAGGCAATAATCATTACAGATTTTATTCAATTTATTCTTGCAATGATTGGATCAGTTTGGGCTATGATATACATTTTATGTTTACCTCAGATAGGTGGTATTTCAAATTTAATTTCACACTCAGACGTTGCTGAAAAGTTATCAATGATTCCTGATTTTTCTAATCCCAATATATGGATACCAACACTTTTTATTCCACTTGCTGTTCAATGGTGGGCAAGTTATTATCCTGGGTCCGAGCCTGGTGGGGGTGGTTATATTGCTCAGCGTATGCTATCTGCAAAAGATGAAAGAAATGCGATAGGGGCAACACTTTTATTTAATATTGCTCATTATGCAATTAGGCCATGGCCATGGATATTGGTAGCGTTATCATCGTTGGTTATTTTTCCAGAAGTATCCGATATACAGAAAACATTTCCAAATCTTGCATTAGATAAATTAGGTGATGATGTTGCTTATCCAGCGATGTTAACTCTTTTACCAAGTGGCCTACTTGGACTTGTATCTGCGTCATTGATTGCTGCATTTATGAGTACAATATCTACTCAGCTTAATTTAGGGTCAAGTTATATAGTAAATGATTTTTATCATAGATTTATTAATCCAACTGCATTACAGCCTGAGTTGGTATTGGTTGGTAGATTATTTACAATCCTTTCTATTTTTATAGGGGGTGGTTTGGGATTGATTTTAACCAATGCTACACAGGCTTTTAACCTATTGCTAATGCTAGGTGCTGGAACAGGCTTAATATATATATTACGTTGGTTTTGGTGGCGAATAAATGCATATACTGAGATTATTGCTATGATTAGTTCATTATTAGTTACTCTATATTTTAATTTTGTATGGATAGAACTTGCAGATTGGTTAAAGATTATATTTGGAACTATTATTACAACTTGTATTTGGTTAATTGGAACATATATAACACCTCCTGAGAGTGAAAGTACTTTAAAAAAATTTGTGCTGAAAGTCAATCCTGGCGGTCCAGGTTGGAAGAGATTTTATGATAATATATCTTATAAAAAATGGCCAGTTCCGATAGGTATTATGATGATGGTTCTGGGATCGTTTTCAGTTTATGGAATATTATTTGGTATTGGTCAATTTATATATGGCCAATATTACTTAGGCCTTTCCCTTTTTCTTTTCAGCCTCACAAGTTCAATTTTGCTATTTAAACTATGGAAGTAAGTACCCCTGGAAGAATTTGTTTATTTGGTGAGCATCAAGATTATTTAGGTTTACCAGTAATTGCTATGGCAATTTCCTTAAGAGCTAGGATTATTGGTAAAAAGAGAAGAGATCGACAAGTAATATTACATAAGCCTGATATTAATGCTACTGAAAAATTTTCAATTGATGACACAGCTTATGTTAATAGTCGAGATTATTTTAAAAGTAGTATTAATATTTGTAAAAAAGAGGGAATGGTATTTAGGAATGGATTTGAATGCCATATAAAAAGTGATATCCCTATTCAGGCTGGAACAAGCAGTTCATCAGCGATTATTGTCAGTTGGTTACATTTTTTATCACAAATGTCTGATAATAAAATGTTTTGGACAAAACAACAATTAGGTGAATTTGCTTATAAAGCTGAGGTGTCAGAGTTTGGGGAGCCAGGTGGTATGATGGACCAGTACACAACAGCTTTAGGGAAGGTTATTTATCTTGAATCAGAGCCGAAAATCAAAATAAAAAGAATAGATAATTTGCTTGGTGCTTTTGTTTTAGGTGATTCTGGTCAGAAAAAAGATACACTTGAAATTCTATCTCGATGTCAAAGTATGAGAAAAACAATATTAACCAAAATTAAATCGATGAATAAGGATTTTGATTTACATTCATCTAAATTTGATTTAAATCTATCAATTTTAAATAAAATGGAAAAAACTCTATTCTATAATACTATTAAAAATAGAGATTTATTAAGAATAGCAAAAATTGAATTGGAGAAAGATAGGCCAAATCATCAAATTATTGGAAACCTTTTAAATGAACAACATTCCATACTCAGAGATTATCTAAGAGTAAGTACAGATAAAATTGAAGCGATGATTAAAGCAGCTAATGATTCAGGTGCATTGGGTTGCAAAATTAATGGATCTGGGGGAGGTGGGTGTATGTTTGCATTTGCGCCAGAAAACCCTGAAAAAGTTGCTAATGCAATTGAATCTGCAGGTGGTAAAGCATATATAGTATATGCTGATGAAGGTACTAAAGTATTAATTTAATTTCTTAATATAGGAGACTAAGTGAAAGATATAACACTCATAATTATGGCAGCAGGTATGGGGTCAAGGTATGGTGGCCTAAAACAATTAGACTCCGTAGGCCCCAGTGGAGAAACAATCATTGATTATTCTGTTTATGATGCAATTAAAGCAGGGTTTACCAAAATTATTTTCATCATAAGAAAAGAATTTCAGAGTGAATTTAAAGAAAAAATATCAAATAAATATATCAATCAAATAAATGTTGTGTTAGTATTCCAAGATTTAAATGATTTGCCTATTGGATATGCGTTTAGAAAGGAGAGAGTCAAGCCTTGGGGAACAGGCCATGCGATTTTATGTGCAGCAGAATTTATTAATGAACCATTTGTGGTAATTAATGGGGATGATTTTTACGGTCTTGATTCATTTGAAAAAATAGCAAACTATTATAAGAATAATGGTGATGCCTATGCAATGGTAGCATTTAAGTTAGAAAAAACTTTATCTGAATTTGGTGGCGTTACAAGAGGATTATGCACCATTAAGAAAACATGTTTGGAGACTGTTGTTGAAACAGACGGTATAAAAAAATTTAAAGATAAAATCCTATCTAATCGAGATATTACTTTAGATGGTTCTGAACCTGTATCGATGAATGTCTGGGGATTTACACCCGATTTGTTTGATTACTTACGTTCAATGTTTAAAGAATTTCTTGATCAAGAAGGCAACGAGATGACTAGTGAGTTTTTAATACCAACTGTCATTAATAATTTAGTTCAGTCCAATAAAAAGAAAGTGCATGTTCTAAAGACTGATTCTAATTGGTTTGGTGTAACATATAAAAAGGATAAACCATTTGTAAAACAGCAAATCAGATATTTAGTTGAAAATGGTAATTATCCAGAAAAATTATTTTAAAATTATTCTATTGTTTTTGATTTTTCTTATTTGAAAATCTCAGTAATTATTCCAACCTACAATAGGAAACATACTATCGGGAGAGCTATATTTTCAGTCCTAAGACAGACGCATAGCGTATTTGAATTGATTGTAGTTGATGATGGTTCAAATGATGGTTCAGGAGAGTGGATAAGAAAGGAATATCCAGAGATACAATATATATTTCAACCTAATGCAGGTGTTAGCTCAGCCAGAAATAAAGGAATTGAATTGGCCAAAGGATCATGGATTGCTTTTTTAGATTCTGATGATGAATGGTTACCAAAAAAAATAGAATACCAAATTAAGTCAATTCAAAGAAATCCGGATTATTATTTTTGTCATACTAATGAGATATGGATAAGAAATGGTATTCGTGTTAATCAAAAGAAAAAGCATAAAAAATATGGTGGTTATATTTTTGATAAATGCCTAGATATTTGTAGAGTCTCTCCATCATCTACATTAGTACATAAAAAAATATTTCGTACGATTGGTCTTTTTGATGAATCACTTAAAGTATGTGAAGACTATGATTTATGGTTGCGTATATTTGCAAAATATAAAGCTCTATTCTTAAATCAGTTATTGATAAAAAAATATGGTGGCCATCTAGGTCAGTTATCTAAGGTAGATGGAGGAATAGAACGATATCGCATACAATCACTCGAGAAAATATTAAGGTCCAATATGCTAAAACAATCACAATTTAATAATGCTAAAGAAATGCTAATTAGAAAATTAAATATTTATGCTAAAGGCTTGAAAAAAAGAAATAAAATGCGTGAATTAAAT
>MDTA01063022.1_pt1 | contig 11527 bp, 8 predicted proteins | sample 811151 | NCBI WGS metagenome assembly MDTA01 (sample SAMN05326648, study PRJNA326480) | marine metagenome | isolation source: seawater | place: Indian Ocean: South | collected 2010 | reverse complement strand
CGAGGCGATCTCGACTGGGAGACAGGGTCGCGTCTGTTGCCTGTTGGGATTCCACCGTTTCCTCGCCCTCGAGTCCGTGCCTTCGTTATGTTCAGCATATCTTGAACATCTTGTCCAGGATGTGTTAGGGCAGGCTTATCCGATCAAGGAGACGACGTGGCGTCGGCCAGCATCGAGAGCAGCACCACAGAGCGCCTGGAGTCGCGGATTGCCCGCGCGACCCGGGGGCGCTCCCCTGCGCTCGTTCGGGTCGAGATCGCCGTCTCTGCCTGGGATCCATGGCGCTATTTGGAGCGGGCATGCGGTGGGCGCGGACCCTGGTTCGCTTGGAGCTCACGGGACGGAAACCAGACGTTTATCGCCCTGGGCGCGGTGGCCCATCACGAGGCCAGCGGAGCCGAAGGTTGGGAGCTGAGCAATCGCTTTTGTTCAGACATGTGTGAACAGTCTGTGGCGGTCGGATTCGAGGCCCATCAGACCCCATCAGGGACCCTGCCCCTGGTCGTCGGAGGCCTGAGGTTCTCGACCCAGGAGAGCTCCGAGACGAGGTCGCCCTGGGCTGGCTGGTCGAGCGGGGCGCTCTGGGTCCCCGAGCTGGTCCTGATGGAGCGAGGTGGCGAAGGCGTCGCCTGCCTGACCCAAGCCTGGAGCGAGACGCAAGAGGTAGGGGACCTGGCTGATTCCGCGCGTGAGCGCGCGCGCGAGCTCGAGCGCCCGCCCGAGAGCGGATGGCTCCGACACGCTTCCAGGGCGCCGCGCCGACCCAGCTCTGAGTACGAGGAGCGTGTGTGGTCCGAGCGTGTCGCCACAGCCCTGAAGGCCATCGAAGAGGGCACCATGGATAAGGTGGTCCTCGCGCGCGCAGCGCGGTTCTCCGCTGGCGCCGGTGAGATCTTCGATGTGCCCAACACCCTCCGGGCCCTCCGTCGCGATCAGCCCGACTGCGACGTGTTCGCGGTAGGCCATCCAGACGGCTCTGTCTTCCTTGGCGCCTCGCCGGAGCCCCTGCTTGAGACCCGGGGGCGACGTGCCCAGACCGTAGCGCTCGCTGGCACGGTCGGCCGAGCTGGCGCCTCCGAGGAGGACGAGGCTCGAGTCGCCCAGCTGCTGAGCTCCGAGAAGAACGGCCGGGAGCATGCGCTGGTCGTCGACGCGATCGTCGAGGCCCTCGAGCCGCTGTCGGACACGCTGGAGACCGCTGAGAACGCGAAGGTCCGAACACTGACCCAGGTCCACCACCTGGAGACCCCGATCGCGGCGACCCTGGCGTCGAACGTGGGCCCGGTGGATGTCCTTGAAGGCCTGCACCCGACCCCGGCGACATGCGGGTGGCCCAAGGCGGCGGCCGGCGCCTGGATCGAGCGCCATGAGGGGCTCGACCGAGGGTGGTATGCTGGGCCCGTCGGATGGTTGAACGACGCAGGAGACTCGCGCTTCTGCGTCGCTTTGCGCTCCGCGCTCCTGAGAGGAGACGAGGCCCACGCGTTCAGCGGAGCCGGTCTGGTCACCGGCTCGACCCCGGAGGGGGAGTGGCGAGAGACAGAGATGAAGCTCCAGGCCATCTCGCAGAGCTTGATGACTCGACCGGGGCTTGAGAACGAGGGGGGCGCATGAGCGTCGCCCACCGACAGTGCGCCTGGGCTCAGACCCTCCTGTCCGAGCTCTGTCGTCTCGGCGTGCAGACCGCTGTGATCGCCCCCGGCTCCCGTCACACACCCCTGGTCCTCGCCGCCCACAACCTGGCCGCCGCGGGCCACCTCAAGCTCTACGATGTACTCGATGAGCGAGTCGCTGGCTTTATGGCTCTAGGCCTGGGCCGCGTCTCGGGATCCCCTGCGGTGATCCTGACGACCTCCGGAAGCGCGGGCGCCCACCTCCTGCCCGCCGTCATTGAGGCGGACCGGTCCCGCGTGCCTCTCATCGCCATCACGGCCGATCGCCCGGCGCGCCTCCAGGGCGTGGGTGCGCCTCAGACCATCGACCAGCGAAACCTGTTTGGCGTCCATACAAGGGGCGATGAGCACCCGACGCCCCTGGAGCCCAAGGAGCCGGCCCATCGGCTCGCAGCGCGCGTGATGGAGATGGCCCAGGGTGATGAACCCGGCCCCATTCACGTCAACGTACCCTTTGAGAAACCCCTGTGGGTTGAGGGAGCAGATCCTCTGGGGCCCACGGAGCTCGAGCGCGCGCCGACGGCGCGCCCACCGGGCCCGACACTGGAAGAAAGCACGCTGCAAGAGTTGGCTCGAACGCTCCAGAGCGCCGAGCGAGGTCTGGTCGTCGTAGGACCTGGCGACCCTGGCCACGCGCGGGGCTCGTATGGTGCGCGGAGAGACGAGCAGGCGAACGCGGCCCGGAGGCTCGCACAGGTCCTTCGTTGGCCTCTGATCGCCGATGGTGCCTCACCGGCGCGGCTGCTCGGGAGCGATCCAGACATCGTCACGTCCCTGGAGAGCCTGGTGCGCTCTGGGGAGCTCGATGAGGTGCACCCCGAGATCATCGTCCGGGTGGGTCAGATCGCGACCTCCACCACGATCCAGGAATGGCTCGCCACCCGACGCTCTCGAACGATCCCCTTTGATCCTTCGGGACGACGACAGGATCCGGCCGGGGTGTGTGACGCCCCCGTGACCGCCGACCCGGCCGCGACCCTGCAGGACCTGGCCGAGCGTGTGCAATCGAGAGCGCACGACACCCGCTGGAGCCTCGCCTGGCGCGAGGCCGAGACCCTGGGCCGCCAGGCCCTCAGCGAGATCGCCGAGACCGACGAGCCCTGGTCGGGAGCGGTGGTCCGCGCGGTCCTCGAACAACTGCCTGAGGGCGGGCTCATCCACGTGGCATCGAGTCTCCCTGTTCGAGATCTGGACGCCTTTAGCGGCGCGCCCAATCGCAGGCTTCATGTCGCCTCCAACCGCGGAGCGAATGGGATCGACGGCCTCATCTCGACCGCCCTTGGAGAGGCCCTGAGCTGGGGTTCGCCGGTGGTCTGCCTGATCGGAGATCTGGCCTTCACCCATGACCTCGGGGGACTGGCCGCGGCGCGGGAGATCCTCGATGAACGCTCCGACGCCTCGATGACCCTGGTGGTGCTCGACAACGGCGGTGGAGCCATCTTTGACGCGCTCCCAATCGCGGAGCACCCCACGGCACACGAGCCGCGCTTTGTGACGCCCAAGGGGCTCGAGATCAGCGGGCTCGCGAGCGCGCTGGGCATCGAACATCGCGCGGTCTCAGGCAGACGGCCGGAGGTGAGCGGGGCTCTCGGAGAGATCCTGGAGGCGCCGGGCGTGAAGATCCTTCATGTCACGCTCGACCGGCGTGAGGACGCCGCGCGCCGCGCGGAGGCCCATGATCGCGTCCGCGCGGTGGTGACCGCTGCGCATCCGTGGAGCGAGGTGAGCCGATGAGCAGCTCCCTGGCCCCACCCGAGGTTGAGCTCCAGGCGGATCGCCCGAGCCCGCTCCAGATCTGGTTGGCGGCTCTTCGTCCAAAGACGCTGGCCGCGGGAGCGGCGCCCGTGATCGTCGGCGTGGCGGTCGCCGCGGCGCGAGACGACATCTCCATCCTCTTGAGCCTGGCCTGTCTGGCGGGCGCCTTGAGCCTGCAGCTCGTGAGCAACCTGGCCAATGACCTCTTTGATCACCTCAACGGGGCGGACACAGCGGCGCGCCTGGGGCCCGACCGCGCGACAGCCAACGGCTGGGTGAGCGTGCGGCAGATGGCCGTGGCGACGGCCCTCATGTCCCTGGTCGCGGTCGCCATCGGCGCGGCGCTGATCGCCGAGGCCGGCTGGCCGATTGTCGCCATCGGGGTGGCCGGGCTCCTGTGCGCGGTCGCCTACACGGGCGGGCCAGCACCCCTGGGCTACCTGGGTCTCGGAGACCCGCTGGTCTTCCTCTTTTTTGGACCCGCGGCGGTCTGCGGAACCGTCTTTGTCCTCCAGGGGGAGCTCGGCTTTGAGGCCTGGCTGGCGTCCGTTCCCATGGGCCTGCTCTCCACCGCGATCCTCGTCGTGAACAACCTCCGAGATCGGGAGGAAGACGCGCGCACAGGCAAGCGCACCCTGGCCGTTCGGATGGGCGCCGAGGGAGCCCGCCTGGAGTACCTGGCTCTGATCGCCTCTTCATACGCCATCCTGGGATTCGGAGTCCTGCGGGGCGCGCCCGAGATCGGGATCGGCTGGCTGCTGCCCATGGTCACCCTGCCCATGGCGCTGCTGCGCGTTCGGGCCATCCAACGAAAGGACGGCGCGGAGCTCAACGACGAGCTGGGGGCCACCGCTGGCCTCTTGACCGCCTACGCCATCTGCCTGGCCGCCGGGGTGCTCCTATGAGGATCGAGTCAGGCACCATCGAGCGGGTCTCGCTGGGTCCGGGGCGGCACGGGGCCGCCTGGGGCACCATCGACGATCGCGAGGCCTTCCTGCTCAGGCTCACCGATGAGCTGGGACGCTGGGCCGAGGGAGAGGCCGCGCCGATCAGCGGATTCTCCGATGACTCACTGGAGCGCACGCTTTCGTCCCTCGAGGGCGCCCTCGCGCCCACCGGCGCGCTCCTCGGCGCCAACGTGGAGCGCCCTGAGGACATCGTGGAGCTGGTCGAGACGCTGGAGCTGTCTCCGGCCGCCGCCCACGCCGTCGATCAGGCGCTCCTCGGGCTCCTGGCGCTCCGCGCCGACCGCTCGGTCGCGTCCCTGCTGGCCGCGAATCCGCGCTCAGCCGTCCCCTGCCACGCCCTGGTGGACAGCCTCGAGAGCGCCCATCGCGCCGTGAGCCGCGGCGTCACGGCCCTGAAGGTCAAGCTCGGACGCTCGACATGGACCCAAGAGCGCCAGTGGCTCGAGAGCATCCGACTCGCCGTGGGCCCCGAGGTTTCGCTGCGGGCAGACGTCAACGGAGCGTGGAGCCTCGGCCAGGCACGCGAGGCCTGGCCAGAACTTCAGCGGCTCGGAGTCGACCTGGTCGAGGACCCCATCGACATTCGAGATCGAGCAGGATACCGGACCCTGCGAGAGCTCCAGGGACCCCGCGTGGCCGTCGATCAGGGCTGCACAGGAATCGATGACCTCCAGGCGTGGATCGCCGCCAGAGCGCTGGACGTAGTGGTCCTTAAGCCGATGATCATCGGCGGCCTCCAGCGCGCTCGTGATCTCGCTCAGGCGGCAGCTCAAGCCGGCATCGCCGTGATGGTCACCACCTGCCTGGAGTCTGAGCGAGGTCGCCAGGGTGCGCTCGCCGTCGCCCGGGCGGTTCCCGCCGGGGCCCTTGAGGTCTGTGGCCTGGATCCAATCGCGAGCGTTTGGCCTGGCGCTGAGATCATCCGAGGACCGATCCCCAACCCAGTGGCCTCCTCCGCGCGAGCCGAGCCGGAGCGCGCAGCGCTGGTCACCGCCGCGGCCTCGATAACGTGGCGTGAGCTCCGAGACCGCGCGGCGAAGGTCGCCGGAGGCCTCAAGGCGGCGGGCGCGACTCCTGGGTCCGTGATCGCTCTCGAGGGTCGACCCTCGGCCCGATGGGTGGAGACCTTCTTCGGGATCAGCTGGCTTGGGGCGATCGCCGCGCCCGTCGCCAGCGCGGCGGACCCGGTGGCGCTCGAGCGCCTGGGCGCGACCTGGGTGGTCTCGGACGCCCCGGGGGGAGTCGCCGACGGACCCTGGAAGGCTCTGGACCTGCGAGAGGACCGCGACGATGGCTCTCCTCTCACCGAGCAAGACTGGTTTCTGGAGCGCCCCCTGGTTCGTCTGCTGACCTCTGGGACGACCGGAACACCGACCGCCGTGACGTTGAACACGTCCCAGGTCTTCTTCGGAGCTCTGGGCTCCACGGTTCGACTGGGCCACGACGGTGAAGACCGCTGGCTGTGCTGCCTGCCCCTTCACCACATCGGCGGGCTCGCTATCCTCTGCCGCGCGGCCCTGACCCAGACATCGGTCGAGCTCCACGAGGGCTTCGACGCGCGACGCGTCCAGAGCGCCCTGGCGAGCGGCTCCATCCAGCTGGTCTCCCTGGTCCCTGAGATGCTTCGACGGCTCCTCGCGCTGGACGCGATGCCCTCATGGCCAGGTCTTCGCGCCGCCCTGATCGGCGGGGCGGCCTGTCCTCCGGAGCTCCTCCAGGCCGCCACTGAGGCGGGCGTACCGGTCTCTACGACCTGGGGCATGACGGAGACCGCTGCGCAGGTGGCGACCACGGCTCCCGGTCGATCTCCCGTCGCGGGCCTGCCACCTCTGCCCTTCACGCGGGTGCTCCGCGAGCCCGATGGACAGCTTCGCGTCGCCGGTCCCCAAGCAGGGGGGCGCCCGCTTCTGAGCGGAGACGCCGGACGGATCGTCGACGATCATGTGCTCATCGAGGGTCGAGTCGACGGCGTAATCACGAGCGGAGCCCTGCGCATCGACCCCGAGACCGTCCGTCAGGCGCTGCTCCGACAGGAGAGCATCCAAGAGGCCCATGTGCTGGCCCGTCCGTGTCCTACCTGGGGCGCTCGTCCCGTGGCGGCGCTGGTCCCGGCCTCCAGGCCCGAGGCCGCCAGCGAGCTGCGGGCGAGGCTCGCTGAGGACCTGGAGGGTCCGCAGATCCCCGACGCCTGGGTCTGGGTCCATGAGCTGCCGCGCGGACCCATGGGCAAGGTCTCAGGAGCCCGCGTCCTCGAGCTCCTCGAGGAGGCCGAGCCCGGCGAGACCCCGACGCATCTCGTCGGGAACAGGGATCGACTCGAAGCGCTCCATGTCCACGAAGACGTGAACCTGGCGGGCGCGCGCCCGGACGACCCCGTCCTCAGAGCCGGTGAGCGTGAAGGCGAAGGTGAGGCTTCGAGCCCCCATGGACTCGACCGCCACGGAGACGGTCAGGCGCTCGTTGAGACGCATCGGCCGCTCGAAGTCGGCGTCGGCGTGGACGAGCGGCATCCCCCAACCCAGGTCGTCAAAGACAGACGTCCAGGAGGGATCGATCGAGAGCAACAGCTCCTCGAAGGCGACGTGGGCGTACTCAAAGACCCGTCCGTAGAACGCGATCCCAGCCCGATCAACCTCATGGAAACGAACGGTGACCTCGTAGGTGAAAGCCATATGACGAGCTCCGCGAACCAGAGTGAAACACCCGGCGTCCTCGACGCCATGTCCCTGGAGGGGACCCGATGAGAAGGACCCTAGAAGTCGCCGTTGTCAACGGCAGCATGAAGAGAACCGACACGGAGGCCGTAATGGAACCTCTGAGCTTGGTGTCCCGACGGGAGGGGCTCGGCAGCCTCGCAGACCGACTGGGTGAGATCCAGTCGTGGCTGGCCAAAGACCTGGGTACGCTTGAGGCGCTCCTCGAGTCGTCGGCGAACGTCGAGGGCGACCTGGCGGAGCGCGCCGCGGCCCACCTCCTGGAGCGGCCTGGAAAGCGAATCCGCCCCCTGTGTGTCGTCCTGGCTTCCAAGCTCGGCGACGGGCTGGACGAGGATGACAGGGCCGCTATCGAGAACCTCGCCGCGGCCGCGGAGCTCGTCCACGCCGCGACCCTGCTCCACGATGACGTGATCGATCTGGGCACCGAGCGCCGCGGAGCACCCACGGCCCGCCTGCTCTTTGGAAACCCCGCGAGCGTTCTGGGCGGCGACCACCTCCTCGTGGAGGCGCTGCGCCGCGTACGAAGAGCGGGACACGACCGTCTGCTCGGTAAACTCATCGACGTGGTCGGTGAGATGGTCGCGGCCGAGGCGATCCAGCTGGAGCGGCGGGGACGCTTCGAGGCGAACCGTGAGGCCTATCTGAACGTCGTTCGAGGCAAGACCGCGGTCCTCTTCGAGTGGTCCATGATCGCGGGAGGGACGGTCGCGGGGCTCGACGGCGACGCCCTGGCGCGCCTGGGACGCGCAGGGATCCAGACCGGAATCGCCTTTCAGATGGTCGATGACACCCTCGATCTGGCAGAGAGCGCGGGCGACACGGGGAAGGACACGTTGCTCGACCTGCGCGAGGGCAAGCTCACATGGCCCCTGATCATCGCCTCCGAACGCGATCCATCCCTGGTCGAAGACTTCCAGGCCATCGCAGACGATCCAGGTCGACTCGACGAGGGCGACTTCGTCGGTGAGCTGCGGCAGCGGATCGTAGCGACCGGCTGCGTTTCGGCGACCCTGGAGCGGGCGATCTCCTGGGCTCAAGACGCCCGCAGCGAGATCTCCTTCCTGCCCGAGGGGCCCGCCAGAAGGGCGCTCGAGACGGTGATCGACATCTCCGTTCGGCGAACACTGTAAAGGAGGACGGATTATGAGAACACGTATCCTGACCCTGAGGCCTGGAGCCGATCTGGACCGACTCCAAGCTGCGCTGCGCGGGCTTGGTGTGTGGACACAGGCCCTCGCGAGCGGCCGTGACGAACAGCGAGCCCTGACCATCGAACCCCACTCACGGCGGGTCGCTGACGATGTCCTCGCCTCCCTTGAAGGCGTGCAGAGTCTCCTGGCCGCGCCGACGAGCACACCCAAGCTCGACGCCATGGCCGGGACCTCGATCCTGGTTGGAAAGCTGGAGATCGGCGGCGGCGCACCTCCGGTCCTGGCGGCTGGTCCCTGCAGCGCCGAGAACCCCGAGCTGGTGAACCGCGCGGCCGAGGACGCGGTGCGGGCTGGTGCTCGACTGCTCCGTGGGGGCGCCTTCAAGCCCCGCACCAGTCCCTACGCCTTCTCCGGGTGTGGGACGGAGGCCCTGAACTGGCTCCGAGAGGCCGCGAACGCCCACGGTCTTGGCCTGGTGACCGAGGTCATGAGCGAGCGAGACGTCGACGCCGTCGCCGCGGTGGCCGACCTGGTTCAGGTCGGGTCGCGAAATATGGCGAACTTCGCCCTCCTACGGGAGGTGGGTCGCGTCGGAAAACCGGTCCTCTTGAAGCGGGGACGAGCGGCGAGCATCGACGACTGGCGACAAGCCGCCGAGCACCTCCTCCACGGGGGAGCCTCGGGCGTGATCTTCTGCGAGCGAGGCGTCGCGGGAACGGGGGAACGTCCGGAGACCCGCAACACCCTCGACATCTCTGCCGTCGCCCTGCTCAAGCACGTAGAGCGCTCGGTCGTCTGGGTGGATCCCTCCCACGGGGCTGGGCGACGCGACCTGATCCTTCCCCTCTCGCGGGCCGCGCTGGCCGCGGGCGCCGACGGTCTTCTGATCGAGGCGCACCCGGAGGCGAGGCGCGCGCGATCCGACGGACCCCAGGCGCTCTCCAGCGCCGAGCTCGCCCGACTTGGAGAGGAGCTTTTTGTATGACGACCATGACGACCGTTGAGATGAACCCGTCCCGCCCTGGCGGACCCGAGATGTTCGATCGGATCGCCAAGCGATACGATCGACTCAATCGTGTTCTGTCCTTCGGCCTCGACCGCCTTTGGCGCCGAAACTTGGTGCGCTCCATCGCGCCGATCACCGCTGGCGATCGGATCCTGGACCTGGCCACGGGAACGGCTGACGTCGCCTTGAGCGTGGCGAAGGCCTACCCCGAGGCCACGGTGATCGGGCTCGACCCCTCGGAGGGGATGCTGGCCATCGGTCACACGAAGGTGGCGCGCGCCCAGCTCAATCGGAACGTGGAGCTGGTGGTGGGCGACGCGCGGGCCCTGCCCTTCGAAGACGACTACATCGCGGGTGTGACCATGGCCTTCGGGATTCGAAACGTCCCCGACCGGGACCTGGCGCTCCGAGAGATGGTCCGCGTGACCCGTCCGGGCGGCGCCGTGAGCATCCTCGAGCTCGCCGAACCGACTCAGGGTCCCTTCGCGAGCCTGGCGCGCGCGCACGTCCACCACGTGGTGCCGCGCATCGGACGTATCGTCGCCGGTACGGAGGCCTATCGTTACCTTCAGGAGAGCATCGCCGCCTTCCCACCCGCGGAGCTGTTCCGTGAGCAGATGGAGCGCGCTGGGCTGGTGGACGTCACCGCGACGGCTCAGACCTTCGCGACCGCCACGCTCTATACGGGTCGCGTACCCCTGGCCGGCTAAGAGACCGGAGGAGCCATGCTGCGGATCGCCTCGCTACACATCTACCCAGTGAAGGCCTGCGCGGGAGTCGATCTGGAGGTCATGAACCTGGACGACCGGGGTCCTACCGGCGATCGCCGCTACATGATCGTCGATCCCGAGGGCCGCTTCGTGACGCAACGTGAGAGCCCGATGATGGCCCTGATTCAGCCCTCTCTGCTCCCAACCGGACTCCGAATGCAGGCGCCCGGTAGAGCGCCGCTGACCGTTCAGCCTGGGGAGAACCGTCGACCGGTACGCGTGTGGGCCTCGGAGCTGGAGGCCATCGACGCAGGAGACCCCGCGGCCCAATGGCTGTCCTCGATCCTCGACCGACCGGTGCGCCTGGTGTCCATGGCGCCCGAGGTGAGGCGCGCCATCGACCCGCCCCATGAGGAGGGCCCCACCTCGGTGGCCTTCGCGGATGGCTTTCCCCTGCTCGTGACCCATATGAGCTCCCTGCGAGAGCTCAACGAGCGGCTGGAGCGTCCGGTGACCATGGGTCGCTTTCGGGCGAACATCGTCGTCGATGGCGGCGTGCCATGGGAGGAGGACCAATGGAGCGGACTGCGGATCGGCGCCACAGAGATCCAGCTTCCCAAGCCCTGCGAGCGCTGCAAGGTGATCACGGTGGACCCGGAGACGGGCCAGACGAGCAAGGAGCCCCTGAGGACCCTGGCGACCTATCGCTGCGTGACGGGAGCGGGGGTGATCTTCGGACAGAACGGTATTCACGCCGGTCCGGCCACGATCGCAGTCGGGGACCGGGTCGAGCTGTTGGTTTGAGAGCGGCTCAGGACGGCGGTTAGAGCTTCAGGTACCAGACGAAGACCGAGGGCTGGGTATCCGGGCTGGCCTGACGACCGATCAGGGTTAAACCCTCTCCATCGGCATGGAGAGCCTGGACCTGGCGGTTCAGGCCGAGCGGCACCGTGACCCACGCGGCCGGGTCGGTCTCCTCGGAGCCCGCCGGGAGCACGAACAAGAAGGCCTCACCCGTCTCGTCCTCCTCCCAGTGGCCTGCCACGAGCACGTGTCCGGAGATGCGGCCCAGGCTCGTGAGATCGAGGCCCTGCATCTCCTCAGGGCCCTCGATCGTGGTCCACGTCTCGTCTCCATCGAAGTGGGAAAGATACCCCTGGTCGCCGGAGATCCAGACGCTGGACTCGCCCGCGCGCTCCACATCGAACACCTCATTGAGGTTGTCGATGAGCGCGTAGTCGAACTTGTCGTTGTCGTTGCCCCAGATCACCGACGGGAGCCCGTCGACGTCGTTGGATACGGCGGCCAGACCCAGGTAGAGGTCGTCACAAGACGCGTCATCGTTGCAATCGGAGTCAGACACGACCAGCCCGTCTACGGCGATGGGCCTGAACAGGCCCTTCTCGTTATTCGACAGGCCATTGGATACGTTCGTGCAGTTCAGATCGTCATCGTTGGTGCGGATACACCTGCGGATGCGCCCCTTGTTGCCGTTGTTGTTCTCACCCACCACGTAGGTCCGGTGCTTGATGTCGTCGCCATCCTTG
>MDTA01163336.1_pt1 | contig 11529 bp, 13 predicted proteins | sample 811151 | NCBI WGS metagenome assembly MDTA01 (sample SAMN05326648, study PRJNA326480) | marine metagenome | isolation source: seawater | place: Indian Ocean: South | collected 2010 | reverse complement strand
TATTTCACTTGAAGAGCCGGGCATCGCGATCAACACCATGATGAAATCGCCCTGCCTGCCCTACGAATGTGATTTTTTTCTCCATGGATTCCAAAAAAATGGATGCGTTGATTGTAAATATGGTGCCTTCGCGCGTCGACGAGCTGATGACCAGCGGCGAAGGGCTTTTATTCTATTTCACATAGGAGAGTTTCAGTAATGGGTGCTGATCCCACGCGGCTGGGTGGAAACCTATGAAGGTTTCATCCGCGAAGCGCTGAAAACGCGAAAAAATAGACACTCACGTCGGGACTAATACGGGCATGCGTCACGGCCGCAGTCTCTTTGGCTTTCGGGCACATAGGTGCCGCAGACACTGCAGGCGGCCATGGTTTCGCCGGCCTCCTCGGCCTTTTGGGCATCTTCGCGCTGTTTCGCGATATTGCGGCGGCCGATCATCTTGAAGCCAAACCATACGGTGGCGATGATCGCGATCAGAACGACGATTTTCAAGATCATGTTCGGTTCCTATAGCCCGTAACGTTTCCAAAGTGCCCATTCGTCCAATGCGGTAATCAAGCCGGCGGGTTGGATTTCGACACGCATACCACCGCGCAGTCGGCTGAACAGCCCGCGTCTCACCTCGGCGCGCTGAAATTTCACTTTTTCGCCGAAGCGCTTGCGCATTTCGGAGCGCATTTCAGCCAGACCGTCGATCAGCCCGACTTCAAGCGCCTGATTGCCAGTCCAGATATCGCCGGTGAACAGCGCATCGTCTGAGGCCTTTAGCCGGTCGCCCCGGCGGCGGCGAACGTGGTTTTTAAAATTTTCGAAGATGTCTTCTTGCAGTTCGCTCAACCGGTCCACCTCTTCCGATTTTTCGTCCCTGAACGGATCCAACATCCCCTTGCGCGGACCGGTGGAATACACGCGGCGTTCGATCCCAAACCGTTCGAGCAGATCGGCAAACCCGAACCCGGCGGAAATAACGCCGATGGACCCGACGATCGAATTTGCGTCGGCAAAAATCTCGTCCCCGGTGCAGGCCAGCCAGTATCCGCCGGACGCGGCGACGTCTTCGCAGAAGGCGACTACCGGCAGGTCCTTTTCATCAGCCAGATCGCGCACGCGCTTGGCGATCAGTGCGCTTTGCACCGGCGATCCGCCGGGTGAATTCACCAGCAAGGCAACCGCTTTTAACCGACTGTTGGAAAACAGCTTCGCTATCGCCCGTTCATGCCCTGAAAGCGTTATCCCGGGACGCCCCGGTCCGGCGCTACCGCCGATCACGCCCTCGAAGCGCAGCACGCCGACGACCGGCGGCGGATTGCGAAACCGTTCGACCGGCAAGCGCGCCAGCAGGACGTGAATTTTTTCTCTCAGATCATCGATGGTCATGGCGGCTTTATATCACGTTAGGCCCGCCACGCAGGATTTCATCGGCCGACGCCGTATATCTGCCGTCGTCTTCATGCAGCACTAGCCCCGGCGAAATCATCAGACCCGTTTTGATCCCCTTGCGGGCACGCACGATGACGCGTTTCGCCGCCGTACCCTCTTTCGGCCACAGCGGAAAGACAACTGCTTCTCCCGCCTGCCCGCGCAGGATGGACAGAATTTCGTCGAGCCGGTCGGCGCGGTGGATAAGGGTCAACGTGCCCTTCGACCGCACCATGCGCAGCATTAAGGCGATCCAGTCTTCCAGCCTCGATGTACTTTCCACATTCGCCATGGCGCGCTCTTCGTTGGGCGATACTTCCGCGTGCGTAGCTTGCAGAAACGGTGGATTGGCCATGGCGTGGTCGAACCCGCCAGCCGCGATCTTGGGCAACGGTCGTTCCAGATCGCCGATCAGAAATTCCACGGTCCGGGATAGATCGTTCAGGCGCGCATTGTCATTGGCCAGACGCACCATGGCCGGCTGGATATCGATCCCGGTGATGCGGCAGTCGGACACCCTGGACGCGAGACATATCGCCGCAGCGCCGTGACCGCTACCTACCTCCAGCACCCGGTCGCCAGCCCGAGCATCAACCGATGCAGCCAGCATCACCGGATCGATCGCCGCCCGATAGCCGTGCACGGGTTGCTGCAGCCTGACCTTGCCACCGAGAAAAGCATCCTCTGTCAAGCCAGGCGATGGTAGGGGCTCAGACAAGACGGCCTCCCTCGCCTGCAGCTTCCAGCGCCCTTCTGGCGCGGTCGTAATCCTCGTCAGCGACCATCACCCGGCGTGGAATAGCGCTGACGCTGCCTTCCATTACGCTCATGTGGCCGTCGAGCACGATCATCTCGATATTCTCTGACTTCAGGAGTGCTCCGGCCCAGGACAAGAAGACCAATTCGTTCGATCTGAACAGTTCTTTCACGTCGTCGGCACCTTGACCACCTTCCTTGCAGGGGTATGTTCCGACTGTTCATCACCATCGTCAAGAATAGAGGTCCAGGTGAGCGTCGTAATCGATCTCGACCGCGAGCGTCAGGAACGCCCGAAACCGTCCATCGATGCCCTGACCGGGCTGACACAGGACGATATCCAACAGGTAAACCAGACCATCATCGACCGCATGGAAAGCCCGGTGATTCTGATCCCGCAGGTGGCCGGCCACATCATCGCGGCAGGGGGCAAACGCCTGCGCCCGATGCTGACACTTGCTGGCGCGCGCATGTGCGGCTACGAGGGCGACCGGCATATCGGCCTCGCAGCCTGCGTCGAATTTATCCATACCGCGACGCTGCTGCACGACGATGTTGTAGACGCAAGCGATCTACGGCGCGGCGCGGCCAGTGCCAATGCGGTGTGGGGCAACAAGTCCAGCGTGCTGGTGGGCGATTTTCTGTTCAGCCGCGCGTTCGAACTGATGGTCGAAGACGGCAATCTGGACGTGCTGCGCATCCTTTCTCAGGCTTCGTCAATTATCGCGGAAGGCGAAGTGCTGCAGCTTGTGACTGCCAACGACACCGAGACCACGGAAGAAGATTACTTGGAGGTCATCCGGTCAAAGACCGCGAAACTATTCGCCGCCGCCGCTGAAATCGGCGCCGTCGTGGCGGACCGGCCGGAAGACGAATGGCAGGCACTTGACGCGTTCGGCCACAATCTCGGTATGGCGTTCCAGCTTGTCGACGATGTGCTGGACTATTCCGCCCGACAGGCAACCCTGGGCAAGGCGGTGGGCGATGATTTCCGCGAAGGCAAGATCACCCTGCCCGTCGTCCTGGCGTTCAATGCCGCCGATGGGAATGAAAAGACCTTCTGGCGACGGACGCTGGAAGATCTGGAACAAAAAAAAGGTGATTTCCGCCGCGCTGTGACGATGCTGGAGAAATCGGGTGCCTTGGCCGCCAGCATGGAACGTGCCCGCGACTTTGGCGCCCGCGCCCGCCAAGCCCTAGAACCGTTTCCCGATTGCGACATCAAATCCGCGCTAGCCGAAGCCGTCGAATTCGCGATTCACCGGAGTTATTAGTGAACTCTAGCGATCTAGTCCCCTCTTCCTTGAGGCGTAGGGCTAGGTAGAGGATGAACTACCCCGTTGGAGATATCGGGTTGATAGAGCTTCCCGCTCCCCCCGCAGGGGCAAGGGAATGGCTCGGAGGAAAGGTCTACCGCCGTGATCGGAGTGAAAGTCTAAAAGAACCTTTGGTTCAATTTTCTCCGTTAGCTCAGCGGCATATTCCAATATCCAGACCGCAATTCAAAAAATTACGGCAAATACTCCGACCCCCAAGATAACAAACGAAACGGCCGTCAAACCGGCGTTCATTTAATTGGAGTAACGCCCAATCGGAGAAGCCGATAACAGCATCTAACAAATGGCAAAAATATGTAGCGGCGGGCTACAAGAGATTTTCAGTATTGAAAACAGCCGCGAACACCACTCCATTGTTCCAACCACTAACGCCCCTGAAATTCAGGACTCCGCTTTTCCAGGAACGCCTTTCGGCCTTCATGATAATCCTGGCTGGCGAAACAGGCATCGATCTGGGCCTGCACCGTCGCCATATCACGTACGCTTTCATCCATCTGGGTGTTGCGGATCGACGTCTTCACCGATTTGAGGGTGAGCGGGGCGTTGGCGGCGATTGTGCCGGCTATCTCGCGGACGGTCTCTTCCAGGTCGGCATAAGGCACCACCCGGTTGACCAAACCCATCTTCAGCGCGTCCTCGACACCGTAGCGGTTGCCGGTGAACAGCATTTCGGCGGCATAGGCCGGTCCGACCAACTTCACCAGATTGTCCACCCCACTATAGCCGAAGCCGAGACCCAGCTTAGCGGGCGGCGCGCCGAACTGTGCGTTGTCCGCGGCGATGCGGAAATCACACAGCATCGCGGTCAATACGCCCGCGCCTAAACAGTAACCGTGAATCATGGCGATCATCGGTTTGGAGAACGAATTCATCGCCGCATTAGCCTGCTCGGAGGCCTCGTCATACAGCTCGCGTGCCTCTTCCGATGATCGCTTTTCCCCAAACTGGGAAATGTCCGAACCTGAGATAAACGCCTTTTCGCCAGCACCCGCGATCACAGCGACCCTTACGTCATCGTCGGCCTCGAAATCCGCCATGATGCCGGGAATGGCGCAGCGCATGTCATATGTAACGGCGTTGTGCTTGGCCACCTGGTCGTAAATCATCCAGCCGATCCCGTTTTCCTTGCGGGAGGTCATGGTTCCGGGCGGTTTTTCCGCTTGGGCAGCATCGGCCATGATTGTTTCCTTTCCTAAATAACGCTGCTATCGCGCAGCCCCTTGATAGCATCGGCATCGTAGCCGAGGTCCGCGAGAATTTCGTCGGTATGATCGCCAAGTTCCGGCGTAGCAGTGCGGATATCCCTTGACGCGCGGCTCATATTGACCGCCTGGCCGACCACATGGATCTCTCCAAGAGTAGGAGAAGTGACCGGCGCGGCAAGCCCCAAATGCTTCACCTGCGGATCTTCGAACATTTTGTCGATGGTATGGATCGGCCCGCAGGGCACACCCCCTTCGTTAAAGATGTCGATCCATTCGGCGCTGGTTTTCGTTTTCGTGTATTCCGCGATTTCCGCGTTCAGTTCATCCCGGTGCTGCTGGCGTAGCTTGCCGGTTGCATAGCTCGGGTTCGCGGCTATTTCATCCGCCCCCAGCGCGCGGCAGAGCCGATCGAACATGTCCTGCCCGCCGGCAGCAACATTGAAATGCCCGTCCTTGCAGGGAAACACGCCCGTGGGGATGGATGTCGGGTGATTGTTACCCGCTTGCGGCGGCACCTCGGCGCCGATCAGCCAGCGGGCCGCCTGGAAATCCAACATGGAGACCTGGGATTCGAGTAGCGACGTGTGCACCCACTGCCCTTCGCCGGAAACTTCCCGTTCGAGCAGGGCAATCAAAATACCGATTGCGCAATACAGGCCGGACGACAAATCGGCGATAGCTGTGCCGACGCGGACCGGCCCCTGCCCCGGCAGCCCGGTGATGGACATGATACCGCCCAGCCCTTGCGCAATCTGGTCAACACCAGGACGTTTTTCATAAGGCCCGTCCTGTCCGAAGCCGGAGATCGAGCCCAGCACGATGCGGGGATTTACGCCTTTTAGCGTCTCATAATCTACGCCGAGGCGGTACTTCACATCCGGGCGATAGTTCTCGACTACCACGTCGGAGTCACGCACCAACCTGTAGAACACTTCCCGGCCCACCTCTTCCTTCAGGTTGAGCGTCATCGACCGCTTGTTGCGGTGCAGGTTTTGGAAATCAGGACCATTCCGGTCGCCGGTGATGCCTTCCCTGATGCCGGCAGACGGCGGCAGCTCTATCTTAATGCAGTCTGCCCCCCAGTCGGCGAACTGGCGCACGCAGGTCGGCCCGGCACGAACGCGGGTCAGGTCGAGAACGCGAAAACGGGTGAGTGGCAGCGGTTGGTCGGTCACAGAATGTCACCTAATCATCTGAAAGAAAGTCAGAGTGAAACCGTGTCCCGGACGAGTCAACAAAGGCCGCCTCCCCCCCGCAGCGTCGACAGCATCCGCTTGCGACAACTGGCCCGCGGCGCTATAACCCCGGCCGGTCAGGACGGAGTGTAGCTCAGCCTGGTAGAGCACTGTCTTCGGGAGGCAGGGGCCGGAGGTTCGAATCCTCTCACTCCGACCAGTTTTTGCCCTGAATATCCCTGTTTTATTCGCCTTTTGATGGCTGTGCATTCAGCCCGACCGTCAGTGATCTTCCGAGCCGAAAGATGCGGAAAAGGCTGTCACGCAACGCCTGACGCGCGCGCACCCGCTTGGGTGCCTAGGCCCTGCTGGTGGACACTGCGCTGATGGAGATTGACGTAACCGCCCTAGTGGACGATTAAATACATCAGGGACGAAGCAACAAACGTAAACCCGAGGGAGAAGCGACGTGGCGTTCTATGAATTGCGGCAATACAAGGTGCTGGACGGCCAAATGGAAAACTGGCTGAAGGTAATGCAGGAAGAAATCATACCTTTCCAGGTGGGCAAAGGCATGGTCATTGCAGCCAGTTTCCGTGGCGAAGACGACGATAGCGTCTATGTCTGGATCCGTCGTTTCGAGAACGAGGCCGAACGCGAACGCCTGTATGACGAGGTCTATGGCAGCGATTACTGGAAAGACGATGTCAGCCCGCGCCTGTCGTCTATGCTGGACCGAGAAGCCATGGTCGTCACCCGACTGACCCCGACAGAAATGTCAATCCTTCGGTAAATCCACACGAGAAGACGCATGAGCGACGCCAAGGGCCCGTTCCGGGCCGACCATGTGGGCAGCCTGCAGCGCCCGAATTCCTTGTTGAAGGACCGCAAACGCTACAAGGCTAGCGAGATATCCGCCGACGAGCTGCGTGAGAAGGAAAACCAGGCTATCGCCGGCGCGGTCAAGATGCAGGAAGATATCGGCTTGCAATCCATCACCGACGGCGAATATCGGCGGGAAAACTTTCACTTCGATTTCCTGGACAAGGTGGGCGGGGTCGATTTTCGCCGCATGATGCCGGAAGGGTCGGAAGGAGAATCCGTCGACCCTGAAATGGCGCCGTTCGTTGCCTTCATCACGGGAAAACTGTCGCGTCCGGCGAGCGGGATCGAAGTTGACAACTTCAAGGTGGTGCAGGGTCTGACAGATCGCACACCGAAGATTACCGTGCCCTCACCGACCATGACCCATTTTCGCGGCGGACGGGATGCCATCGACAAAGATGCCTATCCCGATATGGACGGCTTCTTCGACGATTTGGCCCGCGTATACTGGGAAGAAGTTCAGGGGTTGGCCGACGCCGGGTGTCGCTACGTGCAGTTCGACGACACTAATCTCGCCTATCTGTGCGATGAAAACATGCGCGAGGCAACGCGCAATCTGGGTGAAGACCCGGACGAATTGCCTGCCACCTATGCAGACATCATAAACAAATCGATCGAAGGCCGGCCCGACGACATGTCCGTCTGCATCCACATGTGCCGTGGCAACGCCCAAAGCCAGTGGTTTGCCTCCGGCGGTTACGAAGCAATTGCCGAAAAGGTCTTCAGCCTGACCAAGGTGGATGGGTTTTTCCTGGAATATGACGACGACCGGTCCGGCGGGTTCGAGCCCCTTCGCTTCATGCCGAAAGGAGGGCCGAAGATCGTGCTTGGACTGATGACCACCAAACGCGGCGAGATGGAACCCCGGGACGAAATTCTGGCCCGGATCGACGAAGCTTCCAAATACGTCGATATCGACCAGCTTTGCCTGTCGCCCCAGTGTGGGTTTTCGTCGAACGCCGTCTGTAACCTGATTAGCGTGGAGGACCAGGTCGCCAAGCTGCGCAACATTGTGGAGATCGCCGAGGAAGTGTGGGGTTGATCGAAGGAAAAGCTGCGGAATGGACGTAGCCCCCCGCACCCAGAACGCTCGGCTCGGCATCGGGCTTCTTTGCACCGGTGTCGCGTTTTTCGGCATGGGCGAGGCCTGCGTCAAAATACTGGCCAAGGATTACGACATCCTGCAGGTCGTCTGGGCGCGCTATGTTTTCCACGCTCTGGTTTTCATCCTTATTTTTTCCCGCACCGGCCTCATCAGCCAGATGAAAACGTCGAGGCCATTTCTGCATATCGCGCGGTCGATCACGTTGATGCTGGGCACAGTCACATTCTTTACCGCCCTGATATATCTGTCCCTACCAGAAGCAGTCGCCATCAATTTCGCTGCGCCACTATTGGTAACTGCGCTGTCGATCCCGTTTCTGGGCGAAAAGGTGGGGCCCCGGCGCTGGGTCGCCATCTTCGTTGGGTTTCTGGGCGTGCTAGTGATCATCCGCCCCGGTCTGGGGGTGATGCACTGGGCCGCGATGCTGCCCCTGTTGACGGCAATATGCTACGCTGCCTATCAGATCATGACCCGGATCGCGGGGCGTACGGAGGATACAAAAACCAGCCTGTTCTGGACGTCGACGGTCGGCGTGATTGTAATGTCTTGTATCGTGCCGTTCGTGTGGAAAGCGCCGGATGCGACGGCCTGGGTCATTATGGTCGCGACCGGCGCGTTGTTTGGTTTCGGACATTATCTGCTGATCCGCGCATTCGAGGTCGCCGCGGTCTCCACCCTGTCGCCGTTTCTGTATACCCAGATCGTCTGGGTGACAATCATCAGCGTGATCGTGTTTAACCAGATCCCTGATTCCTGGTCCTTCCTGGGCACCGCCATCGTGATCGGCAGCGGGCTGTATATTTGGCACCGGGAGACGAAGGAAAAACAGACCGCTGCCTGAGGTTACATGATCGACGGCAGTTCTTGCTTCGGCTGGCGTGCGCCCAAGGCGGCGGTATCGGGATCGGCCTCCGTGTCCCAGTCATCCGCCTTGTAACGCCCTCCCGTATAGCCAGATGATTCGTCAGCACAAAGCCACAAGATTGCAGGATTCATGATCTCCGGCGGCAAGGGTGTCCGTTGCGACACACCGGTAACCATACGGGTTTGGGTCGCCCCGCCGGGCAACAAAACGTTCACGGTGACACCGTGGTGCGCCGCTTCCTTCGACCAGGCCACACTCATAGCTTCGAGGGCAGCCTTCGAAGCTCCATAGGGCGAATTCATTTCACGGATCATCGATCGGTCGCTGGTCGAGACGTTGACGATACGGCCGAAGCCGCTCTGTATCATGTGAGGTCCAACGGCATTGCTCATATAAAACGTGCCAATGACATTGGTGGTCATAGTCTCGGCCCAGCGATCTGCATCTGTTTCCCAGAACGGCACAGCTTGCCCGCCCGTAGTTTCTCGCACGTAGGAAATACCGCGCGCGGCGTTGTTGATCAGACATTGCAGATCGCCAAATTCAGACAGAGCGAATTCCACCGTCCGCACGCAATCATCATGACTGCTGATATCCGCCTTCAAGGGCGCGACGGTTCCTAGAAGATCTTTCGAATGCGCGACCGTTTCATCCAGCGAGGACCCATCGCGGGCCGCGGTGACGACCACATTTGCGCCCCGTTCAGCCAACGCCAGCGCCAGGCAACGCCCGATCCCCTGTCCGCCACCGGTAACAATGACCGAACGTCCGTCTAGAGAGTGATAGGCATCCGGCCCCTGAGGGCCGGATGCCGGAGAATGATGCACGGATCAATCTCCCGCGACGTGCTTTCCGGGTACCCAGCCGCTGTCGGACAAGTTAGAAAGGCCAAATTCCAGCGGGCGGGGCTCCAAGTCGGTCGCCATGGTGTCGTTCCACCGGTTCAGCCACCCAAAAAGACAAACTGCGGCCACCAGTTCCACAATCTGATCGTCATCGAAATACCTATGCAGTTCTTCCATGTCTTCGTCGGAGACGGCGTTGGGCGACGCCCCCGCCCCTTGGGCCATCCGCAGGACGGCCCGTTCGGCATCGTCGAACAGATCGCTGGTTTCGTACTCCCAGATCGCTGCAACTTTTTCGGGTGGTACGCCATCGACGACGCTGGCGGTTTCCGCCGTATGGGAGGAACAATACATGCAGCCGGCCGACCGGCTCGCCATATAGCCGGCCATCCGCTTCAGGGGCAGCGGAGCTTTGCCGGGTACTCCGATCACTTCGCGGGCAAGGCGGGTAAACGCCCGGAGGATACCGGGCGATCGGCCCATGGCAAAAAAACTGTTGGGGACAAAACCAAGCGCCTGTTCAGCGCGGAAAAATATATCTTCCAAGTCTGGGACGTCTTCGCGGCGGATAGGTTCAACGCGGGCCATTTGCTTCTCCGGCAGGTGAGTCGTTGCCCTGTATCATATTGATGAGCAAAGAAGTTGTCGCCCTTGGGTCATAGAATTGTTTATTCTGGGTCAGGTCACTGGCTGTTAACCCTGGCCCCGATCAACGTTCTGGTCGGGGACCCCCCCGGTTCCGAATATGTAACCCGACGCTCCAACCAGCTTGACCACTCCGCGCACCGTGGCGGACGCGACCTGCAGCGAGACGGCCGGAAAGGCCCGTTTATTCGGCGAAAGCAGAATTCCGGGGCCTGACCAGAATTGTCACCGGACGATTTCCACTGTCATGTTCCAAGCGATTGAAATCCTTTCACCATCTCCGTGATATGCATTCACATAATGATTTAACCAGGCGGGAAAGATCATTAACAGGCCTGGCTCAGGCCGGATGATTTCTTTTCCGCCGTGCAGATTTCCCGGCCGGGGGTCCATGAATTCAAAATTCCCGTTTCCGGGTTGGTCAGGATAAGGATCGCCTGATGCAACGTAATAGACCGCCGACCAGACGGCGCCGGGATGATTGTGCACTTTGTTGTACCCGCCTTCGCGTAGAACATTCGCCCAGGCCCCACCATAGGGTTCCGCCTTTACCTCATCTCCCGGCTGAAGCGGAAACATGCTCGCCGTGAGATCTTCTCCAGATCGCAGAACCCACTTGCACAAATCCCGAATTTCGGGATTGGGCCAATCCCAGAGATCGGCGGTCGAATGCCATCCGCCGACATTACTCTGTTGTACGCCGGGGTCCGACTTTTCACGTTCCAGAACAATCTTCCGAATACGTTTATTCCTGGATTTGGCGTCCTTCATATGGCGCCGCAGAATAACCGTCGGAAACAAATTGGACAGTTCTTCCGGCCGGCAACTGCGCTGCTGGCCCTGCTGTGGTTTCGAATTCATGCGATCGATATAGCGACAATTCGAGGACGGATACAAGCGACCTGATGTAGTTCAATTCTGTCGTAACGGTCGATGACCTTAAACCTGATGGGGGTTGAATCTATTCTATTTCCGGTGCGGACAGTTCACGACAGGACGCCCGGCCGCCAATCTGCGCTTCGGTCCGCGCCTGCAGTTCGTCGAATGAAATACCGGGGACCTTTTCCCGGACGACCAAACCGTCGGGCCTAACATCGATGACAGCAATATCAGAATAGATGGTGTTCACAACGCCCGGACCGGTCAGGGGATAGGTGCATTTTCTAACGATTTTAGCGTCGCCTTTTTTCGTATTGTGGTCGGTCATCACAAATACCAGCCGCGCCCCGACCGCCAGATCCATGGCGCCGCCGACCGCGGGCACGGCGTCCGGTCCACCCGTCGACCAGTTG
>MDTA01050025.1_pt1 | contig 11529 bp, 8 predicted proteins | sample 811151 | NCBI WGS metagenome assembly MDTA01 (sample SAMN05326648, study PRJNA326480) | marine metagenome | isolation source: seawater | place: Indian Ocean: South | collected 2010 | reverse complement strand
GAATGTAGGTGCCTGTGCGATAATGCCTCTGGCTGCACCTATAGGTTCGGGCCTTGGAATTCAAAATAAAATAAATTTAAAGATTATAAGAAATCAAACAAAGTTACCTTTAATAGTTGATGCTGGATTAGGCCAAGCATCCGATGCAACTATAGCTATGGAGTTGGGATGTGATGGTGTTTTAGTCAATACTGCAATTGCTAAAGCAAAAAAACCTTTTGATATGGCAAAGGCTTTTAAAAATGCAGTTATCGCAGGTAGGCAATCCTTTCTTTCAGGAAGAATAGAAAAAAACCTGATGGGAAGACCATCATCTCCAAAAACAGGAGTTATTTAGCTTTTTTAAAATAATTTTTTTTTCTGTAAGTTTTTTTCTTAAACTTTTTTTTATCTTTTATCTCAATAATATTATCATCTCTTTTTTGTTGGTCTAAATTTTTCATTTTTTCAAAATGCTCAACTAGTTCTAAAGTTTTATTTGATCTATTCTTAATATCAATTATGTACTCTGGAATTATTAAAGTATTATCAGTTATAATATCAATTTTCATTTTATTTTTCTTTTCAAAATACATTAAATCATTAATAAAATTTTCTTTTAAAAAATCTGAAATTTTTTTACATACTTTAAGTTCAACAAATTTTGCTTTATTTAAAACAGCTTTTAACTCAACTAATTTAAGTATTTTTACCGCAAAGGACTCATCTGTTAGGTTGACTTTCCATTTTACTGCACTTTCTCTTAATCTTTGTCTAGACATTTCTAAAAGGCCAAAATTACTAATTCTTCCAATTTGAATTCTAGCTCTATCACTCCGACATTTCTCTTTTAATCTTCTTTCAACTAATTTTCTATTTCCGTAGCTCAACATATCAATAAAATCGATAATGATTAGCCCCGATAAATCTCTAATTTTTATCTGTCTTGCGATTTCATCTGCTGCTTCTAGATTTGTGTCTAGTGCTGTACTTTCGACATTTTTTTGTTTGATTGAACTTCCAGAATTTATATCGATAGAAATCAAAGCTTCAGTCGGATTTATCACAAGATATCCTCCAGAATTTAATTTTATTTCAGAATCAAATATCTGATTCAATTTTTGTTCAATTCCCTGATCTATAAATAAAGGTATTTTACCTCTATATTTTTTTATTTTTTTTACATGAGATGGCATCATCATTTTCATAAAGTTCTGTGCTTTTTTATAGCCCTCGTTTCCCTCTATATAAATATTTTTAGTATTTTCATCGTAAATATCTCTTAATGTTCTTTTAATTATTTCACTCTCTTGATGTATTAATGATGGAGCAATCGAATTTAATGCATTATTTTTAATTTGATTCCATGTGTTTATTAAAGTGCTTAAATCTCTATTTATTTCATTTTTCGTTTTGTTAGATCCGGCTGTTCTAACTATTAGCCCCATTTCTTTTGGAATTTCTATTTCATTTAATATAATTCTTATTTTTTTTCTGTCCGCTGGATTAAAAATTTTTCTTGAAATACCCCCACCTTTAGGTGTGTTTGGCATTAAAACAATATATTTTCCTGCAATAGATATAAAAGTACTTAATGCTGCTCCTTTTTGTCCGCGTTCATCTTTAATTACTTGAACCAGGATAACTTGATTAGGTTTTATTACTTCTTGAATCTTATATCTTTTAAATTTTGGTTTAAACTCAACTTTTTTTTCTTTACTTTCTCCAACTGAGTATAAATTCTCTTTTTCATTATTGTCTTTTTTTTCAATTGGGTCGTCTATCTCAAGTTTTCCTTCAGCAATATTTTCCTCCTCTTTTGCCTGAACTTCCTTAGAAAGTTCCTCTCTTGCTTTCTCCTCCTCTTCTTTAATTTTTTCTAAATCGCTTTTGGGAATTTGATAATAATCAGACTGAATATCATTAAAAGATAAAAACCCATGCCTCTCTCTTCCAAAATCAACAAATGCCGCTTGAAGTGATGGTTCGATTCTGCTTACTTTCCCTAAGTAGATATTATTTTTAATAAGATTGTTTTTTAAACCTTCGTATTCGTAGTCTTCGATACTGTTATCTGATTTAAGTACAACTCTAGTTTCATTTGGATGCGAGGCATCAATGTATAAATTTTTTTCCATAATTTTTTGAGTAATAATTTCATTTAAATATTTAAATTTTGTTTAATTCTACGCCTTATCTTTACCAAATTCCTATATATAATGGAATCAAAATGAATAAATTATTTAAGAATATTTTAGTTATTTCACTAACTTTTACGTTGGTTATATTAATTACTGTTTTGGGTATTTTATGGACTTTCTCAAATAATATACCTGATTACAAATTTCTTAAAAATTATAAGCCTCCAGTTTCAAGCAAGGTATACTCAGGAAATGGTGATCTAGTAGCTGATTTTTCAAAAGAAAAGAGAATCTTTGTGCCATATAATTCTATACCAAAAAACGTCATCAATTCTTTTTTGTCTGCAGAGGATAAGAATTTTTTTTCTCATCCAGGTGTTGACGCAAAAGGTGTATTAAGAGCAGTGATAAATAATATTCGAAATATATTGACTTCCAAACGACTTGAGGGAGCTTCAACAATTACACAACAGGTTGCAAAAAATTTTTTATTAACAAATGAGGTAAGTTTAAATAGAAAAATTAAAGAGGCTATACTTGCTTTTAGAATTGAAAGGGCTCTTACTAAAGAAAGAATTCTTGAGCTGTATTTAAATCAAATTTATTTAGGTAGTGGGGCTTATGGGGTTGCTGCTGCAAGTTTAGAATATTTCGACAAATCAATAAAAGAACTTAATTATGAAGAAGCTGCCTTATTAGCTGCATTACCAAAAGCACCAAGTAAATATAATCCATTTAGAGATGCAGAACTTGCAAAATTTAGAAGAAATTTAGTACTAAAAAACTTATTAGATAATAAATTTATTGAGTTAAACTTATACGAAAAATTAAAAGAAAAAAAAATAAATCTTAAGAAAAAAGAAAAAATATTTTTAGAGGATACTCAATATTATATAGAAGATGTTAGAAAGAAAATTATTGATAAATTAACCTATGAAAAAGTTTATAAGCAAGGATTTAATATCAATACACCTATAAACTTAAATTTACAAAAAATCGCAACTAATTCTCTGAGACAAGGTCTAATTACTTATGATAAAAGAAAAGGTTGGCGTGGAGCTTTAGCAAACAGACAATACAATCCAAAATGGTTTAAAGATCTAGATAAATACATTTTGGAAAAGTCAATTGGTTGGGAAATTTCGATAGTAAAAAAAATTGATAAATTCTCAGCAGAAATAGAAACAAAAGACAAAGTCAAAGGCATTATTGAATACGAGGATATCTCATGGACAAAAAAAGATTTTGATGAATTAATTAGGGTCGGTGACATAGTTTATGTTGAAAAAAAAAATAACAATAAATTTAGTTTAAAACAAATTCCAAAAATAAATGGAGGGATTGTGGTGATGGACCCTTTTACTGGAAGGGTCTTAGCATTGAGTGGTGGGTTTAGTTTTAAAAATAGTGAATTTAATCGAGCATCTCAAGCTTTAAGACAACCAGGTTCAGCATTTAAACCTTTTGTTTATGCTTTAGCTTTGGAAAATCAATATACTCCATCATCATTGATTTTAGACGCTCCACTAGTTTTAGATCAAGGATCTGATCTTAAAATGTGGAAGCCTGAAAATTATGGAAAAAAATTCTACGGACCCTCTACTTTAAGAGTTGGATTAGAGAAATCACGAAATTTAATGACGGTAAGAATTGCACAAAATCTTGGGATAGATAAAGTTGCAAAATTTTCAAAAGATCTAAGAATTTATGAAAATCCTGAGAAACTTTTATCTATTTCTTTAGGATCTGCTGAGACAACATTAATTAAATTAACTGCTGCATATTCTGCTTTTGTAAATGGCGGGAAATTAGTTGAGCCAGTTTTGATTGATAGAATACAAGATAGTGAGGGAAATACTATAATCAATAATGATAAAAGATCATGTGTAAATTGTAGTAAAATTTCTTATACCAGCAAAGTGTATCCTGAAATAAAAGATAATTACAAACAAGTTTTTTCACCACAAACCGCCTATCAAATAACATCTTTGTTAGAAGGAGTTGTAAAAAGAGGTACAGGTAAAAAACTAAGAAAATTAGGATTAAATTTAGCAGGTAAAACAGGCACAACTAATGAAAATACTGATGCATGGTTTATTGGATTTACGTCTAACTTAGTAATTGGTGTATATGTTGGTATGGATAATCCAGCGCCACTTGGAAAATTTGAAACAGGATCAAAAACAGCCCTTCCGATCTTTGAAAATTTTGTCAAAAAAGCAGTTAAAAAATCTGATGCAAGACCATTCAAATCATCAGAAGGTATAACTTTAATGGTAATTGATTCCCTAACAGGACAAAAAGCAAAATTTTCCTCAAAAGATACAATTATAGAAGCTTATAAAAGCGAGAATGTGATAAATGGTAAAGTATTATATTCAAATAAAAATAGATTAGACACAAATAATATATTAAAGTTTTACTAATGGAAGATAAATACATTAATCATAAAAAAGAAATTGAAAAGATAAACCAAAGAACAATGGAGTATCTTTGAAAAGAACGATATTTATAAAAAATTAGAAAAACATAACAAGAGAATGTTAGATTCTAATTTTTGGCAAGATAAGACAAATTCTAAAAATATAATCAAAGAAAAGAAACTATTCGAGGATTTAGTAAACTCTGTTGATGAAGCAAATCAAAAATTAAATGATCTTAATGAGTTATATCAGCTAGCTATTGAAGAGGATAATAAAGAAATACAAAAAGAGGTTACTCAAAATATTAAAGATTTAAGAATTTTTGTAAAAAAAAATGAGATTAAATGTTTTTTATCAAATGAGGCTGACTCTTTAGATTGCTATATTGAAATTCATGCTGGAGCAGGAGGTACTGAAAGTCAGGATTGGGCCGACATGCTTAGACGGATGTATATAAAATGGTCTGATAGTAAAAAATACAAGATAAGTCTAATAAGCGAACATCGTGGTGAGGAAGCTGGTATCAAATCATCAACTATTAAAATTGAGGGAGATTATGTTTTCGGATGGTTAAAAAAAGAGTCAGGGATACATAGACTAGTAAGAATATCTCCATTTGACTCTGGCGCAAGGAGGCACACGAGTTTTGCGAGTGTTTGGGTATATCCAGTTGTAGACGAAAATATTAATATTGAAATTCTAGATAAAGATCTGAGAATAGATACATATAGATCTAGCGGTGCTGGTGGGCAGCATGTTAATACGACTGATAGTGCTGTAAGGATTACCCATATTCCGACCAAAATTGTTGTTCAGTGTCAAAACGAAAGATCTCAACACAAAAATAAAGAAACATGTATGAATATGTTAAAAGCAAGATTGTATGATCATGAGATAAAAAAAAAAAGAAAAAGAAAACGAGAATAATGAGGCAATAAAATCTGAAATTGGATGGGGGCATCAAATAAGATCATATGTTTTACAGCCATATAGATTAGTAAAAGATAATAGAACAAATTTTGAAAACACTAGCCCAGATAAAGTGTTGGATGGTGAAATTGATGAGTTTTTAGAACAATCTCTGTATCAAATAAAATGAAAAAATTAATTACTAGATTATTACTTGTTGCACTACTTATCTTTTCATTTTCAGTAATTTACTTAACCTTGGTAGGTATAGAGACAATAAAATTCAATAATCAAATATCTAAGGAATTAAAAAAAATTGACAATAATTTAAAGGTTGACTTAAAAAAGATTAAGATAATTTTAGACCCGTTTGAATTTAAATTAAATGTCAAAACATTGGGTCCAAAACTAAAGATTAAAGATAAAACTATAGATATTGAAAGTATAAAAACTGAGATTTCTTTAAATTCAATATTTACTAATAATTTTTCTTTAACTAATTTAATGATATCAACAAGGTCTTTAGAGTTAAAGAATTTAGTATCGTTTTCAAGACATATAAAAAATACACCGGAACTATATGTTCTAGAAAAAATAATAAAGAGGGGATATTTCATCGCTGATATTTTTTTAGAATTTGACCCACAAGGTAAAATTAAAAAAAATTTTAATGTGAAGGGTTCTTTAAGAAATTTAAGATTAAGTTTACTGAAAAAATATGAAATAGATAAGCTTAATCTAAAGTTTGATTTTAATGAAAAAAATTTAAGTCTTGTTGATATAAATTTATTACTAAATAACCTTAAAATTAGCTCGAATAAGATTAACATAAAGGAAAAAGATAATATTTTTTTTGTTGATGGTGTATTTGAAAATAAAAATTTTGAATTAGATAAAAATCTAAATAATTTACTTTCTAAAAATATTTATTCAAACTTAAATATTGATGAAATTAATTTTAGTTCTAAGAATAAGTTTTCCTTTGAATTAAATAAAAAACTTGATTTTAAAAATTTATTTTTTATCTCTGATATTGAATTGAACAATCTAATTTTTAAAAATAATTTAGAGATAAAGGGTTTTTTTCCAAATATTAAAAATCAAATAAACTTAAATAATCATAAATTAAAGATTGATTATTCTAAAGAAAAATTAATGGTTGAAGGTTCTGGAGAAATATTACTTCAAAAAAAAAGTGATAGTATAAAATACACTATAAATAAAAAAAAAAATAATGTAGAATTTTCATCTTCACTTACAATCCAAGAAAATCCAATAAAAATAGATTTATTAAATTTTAAGAATAGAATGAATACTAAAACTTTAGTGAAATTTAATGGTGAGTATAATCCTAAGAAAAAATTAATTTTAGAGAATATTTCTCTATCAGAGGAAAAAAATAAGATTAAGATAGATAATTTAGTTTTAGACAAAAATTTTAAAATCAATAATATTGATAAGGTTAATTTGTTGTACAATGATAAAGAGGGTAAAAAAAATAATCTTGAGATAATTAAAAAAAAAAATAATGATTACTTTGTCAATGGTAAATCTTTTAATTCAAACGCTTTAATTCAAAATTTTATAAATTCTAGTGATAAAAATGATATCAATATATTTAGTAAAAATTTTAATTTGAATTTTAAAATAGATAAGGTTTATTTAGACAAAAAACATAAAGTAAAACATTTAAAGGGTAATCTATTTTTAAAAGAAAATCAGATAGAGAAAGCTAATTTAGAAGCTTTCTTTAATGATAAAGAAAAATTTAAATTTACTGTAAATTCAAACAATGAAACTAAGGTTACCACACTATTTTTAGATCAAGCCGAACCAATTGTTAAGCAGTATAAATTCATAAAAGGCTTTGAAAATGGTTCTCTTGATTTTTATTCTACTAAAGAAAATAACGAATCAAACTCCACTCTTAAAATTTATAATTTTAGATTAAAAGAGCTTCCCATCTTAACAAAACTTCTTACTTTAGCATCTCTTCAAGGTATTGCTGATATATTATCTGGAGAAGGTATTTATTTCGATGAGTTTGAAATGAAATTTAATAATAAAGGTAGCCTTATGAAAATAAATGAAATTTATGCAATAGGTCCAGCTATTTCAATTCTTATGGATGGATATGTGGAAAAGAATAAGATTATAAGTTTGAGAGGATCTTTAGTTCCGGCAACAACAATCAATAAAGCTATAGGTTCTATTCCTGTATTGGGGAATATTCTTGTTGGATCAAAAACAGGTGAAGGTGTTTTTGGGGTAAGTTTTAAGGTAAAGGGACCACCGAAAAATCTTGAAACTACAGTTAATCCTATAAAAACATTAACACCAAGATTTATAACAAGAACGCTTGAAAAAATTAAAAAAAATTAAGATACAATTTTAAAGTGTCTTTTTTTCCCTATAGAAAGTTTAAAGTAATTGTTATCCAGAAGAATATTTTTAATCATAAATTTATCATTATTTATAATTTCATTATTTATTTTAATTGCATTTCCTTTAATTAGTCTCCTTATCTCACTTTTTGAATTTTCTAGTTTTGAATGAATTATTAAATCAACTATATTTAAATTTTGAATAAAATTAAATTCTATTTTAATTGTTGGCAAATTTAAACCTGTCGAGTTTTCAGAAAATGTTTCTTTAGCTATTTTGTTAGATTTAATTGCTTCTTTTTTTCCATGTAATAATTCAGTTGTTTTATTCGCAAGTATAATTTTTAAATCGTTTATATTTTTATTTTCTAAATCTCCGATTTCATTGATTTTAATATCTGTAAAAAATTTCAAAAATTTTATTACATCTCTATCATCTGTGTTTCTCCAAAATTGCCAATAATCATACGCAGATAAAAGTTTTTTATCTAACCAAACAGCCCCATCAGCAGTTTTCCCCATTTTAGCTCCAGAGGCTAAAGTTATCAAAGGAGTAGTTAATCCAAAAACTTGATTATCTGAGTACCTTTTTATTAATTCAACTCCATTTACAATATTACCCCATTGATCAGATCCACCAATTTGTAAAATACAATTTTCTTTTTTGTTTAATTCTAAAAAATCGTAAGCTTGTAAAATCATATAATTGAATTCCATGTAGCTTAACGATTGTTCTCTATCTAATCGAGTTTTTACACTTTCAAAAGTAAGCATTTTATTTATAGTAAAGTGTTTTCCAATATCCCTTAAAAAAGAGATATAATTAAGATTTTTTAACCATTTATAGTTATTAACAAATATCGGTTTAATTTTCTTATTATTCGTACTTAAAAATTTTTTTAATATTTTTTCTATGTTTTTTGAATTTTTCTCAATCTCTCTTTCAGATAATATTTGTCGTGTCTTATCTTTCCCTGAGGGATCACCGATTCTAGTAGTTCCACCACCTAAAAGAACAATTGGTTGATGACCGTATTTTTGCAATAATCTTAAACACATTATTTGAAGAAGACTTCCCACATGAAGACTTTCCGCTGTACAGTCAAATCCTATATAAGCTTTTATCTTTTTTTTATTTAATAAGTCAGATAATTCACTCTCATTAGTACATTGATAAAAAAAGCCTCTTTCTTTAAATTCTTCCAAAAATTTATTCATAAGTCTATAGTTCCACAATATACAATATTTATTAAAAAAAAATAAGAATGGGAAAGATTTTCACAGCATTGGGTCTTATGAGTGGTACCTCATTAGATGGAGTCGATGTCTCTATAATTGAATCTGACGGCAATATGGATTATTCGTCTATTTTAGACAACTATTATGAGTATGACAGTGAAATTTCAGATAGAATATTAAGAATTAGGGACAAAATAGCGACACCACAAGATCTCAATTTTAATCTTAAAGAGATAAACAGTTTAGAGAAAGAGATAACACTTTTTAATGCTAAAGCGGTAAATGAAACACTAGAAAAATCAAATAACAAAGTTGACCTAGTAGGTTTTCATGGACAAACAGTTTTTCATGACTCTAATAAGAAATTTTCAAAACAATTAGGCGATGGTAATTTATTATCTCAATTGATTAAAAAAAAAGTTGTATTTGATTTTAGAAAAAATGATTTAGAAAAAGGAGGACAAGGGGCACCATTAACGCCGATTTTCCATAATGCAATTGCCAATAAGATAAATAAAAATTTTAATGTGAAGTTTCCAATCAATATCTTAAATATTGGTGGTATAACTAATATAACCTCAACTGTTCATGAAAATGATCTTTGGAGCAAAAGTAAAATTAATGCATATGACATTGGTCCTGGAAATTGTTTAATAGATGAATGGATTAGAAAAAATTCCAAAAAAAAATATGATGATTTAGGACTTATAGCAAGATCAGGAAAAACCGATCAATTAATTTTAAATCAAGCTATAGAAAATTTTAGTCAAAATTTCGATTATAATAAATCTTTAGACATTAAAGATTTTGATATTTTCTTTGCAAAAGGTCTCAATTTGGAAAATGGCACTGCAACAATTACTGAATTTACCGCTAGACTTATTGCTGACGGTATAAAATTCCTAAATAAAGATATGGGAACTCTAAATGACAATTTTTTAGTTTGTGGTGGTGGTAGAAAAAATCAATTTTTAATAGATTGTATAAAAAATAATTTTGATGAAATAAATTTAGACCCAATTGAGAAATACGAAATAAATGGAGATTTCGTAGAGTCGCAAGCATTCGCGTTTTTAGCTATCAGGTCTTTTACTGGAATGCCCATTTCTTTTCCAACTACAACAAGATGCAAAGAACCTTTGACTGGTGGTATTATTGTTGAAAATTTTTAATAAAGAGATGTTTCTTTTTTTATATATTTATTAAGACTCTTAATTAGGTCAGTGTCATTTTTTGAAAAAAAATGATTAGCATCTGGTATAGACTCAAATTCAACATTAATTCCCTTTTGTGAACTCAGCCTTTTGTTCAATTCATTTAAATGTTCTTGAGGCACAAGTTCGTCTTTTTTACCATAAACCATTAGCCCAGATGTGGGGCATGGAGATAAAAAAGAAAAATCATAAACATTTGGTTGAGGAGAAATTGCTATAAATCTATTTATCTCTGGTCTACGCATTAATAATTGCATTGCAATTAATGATCCAAAAGAAAATCCTGACACCCAACATTGAGAGTTATCAAAATTTTCTCTTTCTAACCAATCTAAAGCTGCTGCTGCATCTGCTAACTCTCCTTGGCCATTATCGAATTCTCCATCACTTTTTCCAACACCTCTAAAATTTACCCTACAAACAGAAAAATCATTTTCCATAAATATCTTAAATGTTTCAACAACAACTTTATTATTCATTGTTCCTCCATATTGAGGATGAGGTTGTAATACAAGTGCAATTGGTGAAGTAGCTTTTTTACTTTTGTAATATTTAGCTTCTAGTCTTCCCGCCGGTCCAGGGATAAATATTTCTAAAATTTTATTTTCCATAATTGTTACTGATTATCATTCTCAAAAAAAAATTACATTTATCACACCTGCGTGACAAAATGTTAGTTTTTTTTTAATCATGATACTTGACTATTTTAGTCAGGTTTATATATATCCCTCTAAATTAAGGATTTATGAGACTTACATCTAAAGGCAGATATGCGGTAATGGCTTTAGTGGATCTGGCAAGGTTTAATAATATCAATCCAGTTTCTCTTAGAGATATTTCATTAAGGCAGGGAATTTCCTTAGATTACTTAGAGCAAATTTTCTCAAAATTAAGAAAAAAAGAAATTGTTCAAAGTGTAAGGGGTAATCAGGGTGGCTATGTTTTAAATAAAAAAGCAAAAGAAATAAAACTTACAAATATTTTTGATGCAGTTGATGAAAAAGTTAAAACTGTTCAATGTAAAAAAGAGTCTAAAAGGGGCTGTAACGGTAAAACTACAAAATGTTTAACTCATAATTTATGGGACGAACTTGAAAATCATATTAATGATTTTTTTGAAAAAAAAAGTTTAGAAGATCTTATTCAAAATAACAATGATAGAAGAATTTAAAAATGGATACTAGAGAAAAAGATATAGAAAAATTAAAAGATTACAAATACGGTTTTACTACTGATATTG
>MDTA01208764.1_pt1 | contig 11530 bp, 9 predicted proteins | sample 811151 | NCBI WGS metagenome assembly MDTA01 (sample SAMN05326648, study PRJNA326480) | marine metagenome | isolation source: seawater | place: Indian Ocean: South | collected 2010 | reverse complement strand
TTTTCATAAGATTTTTGATCTTTATACTCAAAAATTATACCGACCCTAAAGGCACCCTCTCTATTCCAGATCTGGGTAACAACACGCCTTAGCATTCCCGCCTTTGTGAATTCATTGACTACCTCTGGCGTGTAAATTTGATCCTGTTTAGAGATAAATAATTCTAACTCTGTTTTGGATACAAAATCGCGAGTAGTATAATTAATCATTGATACGTTCGACATCAGATTTATATCTCCATAGTTGATTGAGGTACATTGCAGTGATAGCATATAATTCATACAATTGAAGTCATCGTGAGAGTTAACATAGCTACAAAGTGAGTCAATCTACAGCTTAAATGTTAGGTCTTATGGGTTCCATGAACTATACTAAGGGCAAACATTAAAGATGGTAAAGTTTTTGTTGAGATTTCTAATTAGGTGGCTTATTCGGCGTTTTCTTCGTCGGTAAAGCGTGTATTCTATATCTCATATTTAGTACCCTACAAAACACCTAAAAACTTGCCACTTCATTTTTAAATATACCCTCATCAGGAACTATTCCTAACCCAACACCTGAAGGTAATTTGATATGACCCTCCTTAATTTCAATACCATTGGTTGAGTCATAGTGACCTTCAATATATGGTTGGGCCACCCATGTTCCTTCAAAAAGTTTGGGATTAATAGTAGCGCCCACATGGATGCACGCCGCATTTATTATATCCCCTCCCCAGGCATCGTCGCAGGTATGCGGCAGGTTTTTAGCCTCGCAAATTCCACTAAAAAGACTCATCTGTTGCAATCCACCAATGCGCGAAACTTTCATTCCAAAACCATCTGCAATGCCAAGGCTAATGCAGCGAATAACAGTAGAAATATCAGTAGCACTTTCGTCAATAAAAACTGGATGATGAAGTTGCTGGCGAATTGAGGTTATCTCTTCAAGACTATTACACGGTTGCTCAAAAACAAATGGGATATCTTGGCACTCATGACTAAGACGAAGTGCATCTTTAGTCGTCAAACCACGGTTTCCATCAACTACAAATCGCATACCCGTCCCAACACAAGCCCAAACTTTTTTAACTACCTCAATATCATTTTCAACGGCTTGGCCATCAATCTTAATTTGAAACCGCAAATAACCCTCCAATTGTTTTTCTTTGGCTAACCTAACTATTTCGTCCGGTGGCCCCACCGAAGTCGCATAATAGGAGGGAACATAAGTTTTTACGCCCCCTCCAAGAATCTCTGCTATGCGCCTTCCTGTCTTTTTACCAAGCAAATCGTAAGCCGCAATGTCTATGGCTGCCTTCGCATAATTATGGCCGTTAATTAATCCATTCATCGCTCGATTTAATTTGATGGGTTGCAATAAATCCTGACCGATCAAACCCGGGCCCATCTCCATCAGTGCTGCCCTAGCTCCTAGAGCATGGCTTGGTGCATATGTTGGCCCAACGGGACAAGTTTCTCCCCATCCTACCAAGCCACAATCGCTTGTAAGCTGTACAATGGTTGTATCCAAAGAGCTCACATTTGCATTTGCCATTTTGTAAGGGCCATTTTTTACTGGAAGATCATGTTGATAAATAACAATTTTTGAAATTTTCATTCTAACTTTCTATTCCTTTTAATTATTTTTGGGCGATCGTAAAACCTCCATCAAAAGCCATTATTTCTCCAGTTATATGTTTCTCATGACAAAGAAAGATAACTGCCCGCGCTACCTCTTCAGGTTCGGCAATTGTACCAATTGGAATTGCATCTATATTTCGTTCTAAAATATTGGCCTTGCTTTGATGACCAACATGTTTTGAAAAAAGCATCGGAGAGTTGATTGCTCCCGGTGCAACTGCATTAACATTAATTTTTTTCGGTGCTAGTTCTAAGGCCATGGTTTTGGTGAGCATATTAACGGCCCCTTTACTTACACAATAGGCGGCGAGGCCCGCAGCGGCTTGACTCCCGCATGTCGATGAAATATTTACAATTGCGCCGCCCTTCTCCATTTGATTAGCCACAGCTCGACTAAAATAAAACACTCCAGAGAGATTTGTGTCCATAACTTCTTGCCAATATTCATCTTCTGTTTGACAAGCTTCTCCACGAAAAATAGTACCTGCATTGTTTATTAAAATGTCAATTCTTGAGTTTAACTCCTCATGGGCGTAGTTAACTGACTGCTCAGCAAATTTAGAGTTTCGCACATCGCCGCTTAAACTATGCACAACCACATTAAACTCTTCATTTACTATCTTTTGCGCAATTGCCAATTTTTCGGAAGAGCGGCCTACCAGCAAAAGGTTAGCTCCCAATTTAGCAAAAGAGCGGGCGCATTGGAACCCAACTCCACCGCCACCACCAGTAATAAGTACCAATTTATTCTGAAATACCCGCCTTGCTCCAAAAACCTCATTTTGATACTCAATCAAAGAAAATCTCTAACCTCACAATTTTGGTAATGGAAGCTTCGCTAAACGACCACCATCGCATATAATTTCTTGGCCAGTAATAAAATCAGCCTCTTCGCTCGCAAGCCAAAATACTGTATTTGCGACATCCTCTTGCGTTCCTAATCGACCTACAAGATGAAGGGACTCAATTTCTTTCATCGCCTCATTTCTATCTTGGTATTGATCAAATAACTTTTCATTAAAAGAGGTGTTAATCCAACCTGGTGCCACTGAATTACACCTAATACCATATTGGCCATACTCGAGAGCAGTATTATGTGTAAAAGCGGCAATGGCTGCCTTCGAAGCTGCATAAGCAGCATGAAATGGATTTGCACCGATGCCCTCAATAGAACTAATATTAACAATTGCAGCTTTTAAGGATGGATCTTTTTTCATTAAATTAAGTGCATGTTTAGTCATAAAAAAAGTCCCCTTGATATTAGTATCCATTACCCGGTCCCACTCTTCTTCTGTAATATCCTGAATTAGGGACTCAGAACTAATCCCTGCATTGTTCACTAACACCTCGACGTGACCAAAATTTTCGTCAACCTTATCCATCAAATCTCTGACGCTATTCTCATCGGATACATCAGTTGAAATAAATTCAAGTGCTTCATCGGGCGGCGGCTTTAAGTCAGCGCAGATAACTAACGCCTTCGTCTGACTAAAACGTCTGGCTATACTTAAACCTATATTTTGAGAACCACCCGTAACTATCACAATTCTTTGCGAAGACATCATTTGACCGGAACCCTTTTTGTTTGCAGGTGATTAAATTAATAACTCGTGTTTTGTTTACCGTTCTAGTTTGTAATTGTCACGAGTTTCTATTTATTACCTCGTCTAGTAATTCGTCGAGATCAAAACCCTTTTCTCCTGCTTTGTTGAATACTGCCATTGTTTTTTCAATTCCTTCAGTAAAAGGTCGACTTTTTTGAAGTTCCAAAAAAGCATTGAGTTTACCATTATCTGCATCAGCAGGAAAAGGCATTACATCACCCGTGAAACTTATCTGCGCATCAGGAACACATGACTTAATTAATGATATAACTTCTTCAATCTCTAATGGAGTACCATCCAAATCAAATACAAAAGCTCCATCGAAAGGTTTAGCAACGGCATTTATAAAACGTAAGGCAGCATCCTCTACGTAAACATAGCTTACTGACCCAGAAAATGGTATTTCGTAAGGTCTCCCAACCGATGCCGCAAGCATTGCAATCGTTGGCGCTGAGCTCATTCCCTGATCTCGTCCCGGGCCGTAAACAATTGCCGGGCGTATGCCAATACTGGGTAGCCCCCAATCTTGCCAATAAACTTGGGCAAGTTGCTCAATACACAATTTATGAGCGCCATACAGTGTCGCCAACCACTCATTGTCACCCATTGCTTGGGCAGCGATCGAACTTGCATAGCTTAGACGTGAAATCCTGCGTTGTCGTGCTAGCTCAAGAATATTTATACTACCGAGTACATTAATTTTGGTACTATTGATTGGATCTTTTTTACAGAATGGAACCTGAAGTGCCGCAAGATGGATTATCGCTTCAACATCATATTTCTCTGCTACTTCTTCTAGCCGATTAAAATCGGTAATATCACCTAGCTCCCAAATTATAGACTCCGGCTTCTCCATAATTAATTCAAGTCTGTGACGATCTTCACTAACATCAAATACAATTGGCATTGCGCCAAGTTCTGAGAGTAATTTCACAGTCCAAGCCCCAATGCACCCCGCAGCTCCAGTAATAAGTATGGGACGGCCCCTGAAGGCATTCGTATCTATCACTTATAATTCTCCTTTAAATAATTTCTAAATGAAATAAGTTTGCTTACCGCCCCATCGATATCTTTAGCAAGCTCCATAGGCCGAGCATCAAGTCTAACTTTCTCTATTAATTCTTGAAGGCGTGCAGAAGCACGTGATATTTCATATCGTGCTAGTTCTGAGTGGATACCAGGATCACTCCAGCTCAACATATTAATAGAGTTTGTTTCATCACAGGCACTCTTGGGCAAAACTTCAAACGATGGAATCAAAGTCGTTCGATCAGCTTTTTCAAAAAGGCGACATGCTCGATGGAATATCATGTTTCCTTGCTGTAGAAATCCATATCCCGCTGCAGGAAATGGTATGGTGGTTATTTTTTCTTCTGGGATTGAAACATCAACACCCTCTTCCCCCTTTATGCCTAACAAAGCTCTACCTTCTTGTTTTGTACCATTGAAGATTTGGAATTCCCCTCCTTTAATTAACGATGGATCGGACATCATCATAACGACATCAAAACTTACTGAGTCAACATGCCAGGTATCGACTGATTTGGTAAGGTCGTCGGGTGCATAGTTTATCCCACAAGCAACAGCGGGAACCGAATGCCGACCTAATTCTACTTTTGCAATCATTGAGAGATGCCTGGTTAGTTTAGTGCTTTCACAAAAATCTCTTATAAATTTCGATCGATAACCAGCCCCTCGAGCATAACTACCGAGACGATTTTCACCGGTTCCCTCACTTTCATTACGATTATTATAAATGCGTTCGCAAATGTCCTTCATTACTTTGACACCTTCATCAGATAAAATCCTGAAAGCCGTGCAATAACCAAAGGAAGACTCACAATGTGCAATCTCTGCTCTGGAATAACCGAGATCTTCAAGTGAGTAGATTGACTCGGGTAGTTCGAGACAAAGATGCCTATCAGGATTAAACCTAGTTTCGTTATCGAGTCGAATGTATTCTTTTGGACAATCTTTAGGAAACGGTAGTGGATTAAAATTTTTATGCATTTAACTACTCCAATATTTCATTTCGTGAACAAGTCTAAAAGCTCAAGCAAATTACCTCACTTTAATTCGTTACAATGTCTCTTATTACATTTAATTACACAAACACTTTCTTTCTGTGCTCCCCTTTGACATAAATATAGTCACCATTCCTTGAAAACTTTGAACGGTCACGATAAGAATGATGACATAACTTGCTCCAAGTCAAAATATTAGGGTCCATGTTGAGAAGCAATTTTTTTAAGTTCTTTTCTGAATTGGCCGAATAATATTTTATGGAGGAAAAGAAATACTTTTTCATGTTTGAATTACCTAGAGTGGCTACCTTAGCCATCTGAAGAATTACCAACTCATAATAATAACTTTGTTCGAAACCAATCAACTACTAAGCATAATTAACTTTACATAAAGTTTTGATTCCCTTTTAATAATGAGAAAATTTTTAAAATACTAGCCTTTCGAAAATTTGGGTTTTGGCAATGGTTTTACGCAAATTTTAAAGATCAATTTACGATATATATCGGGAAACAACTTTAAATGTGGTTAACCAATAATCAAAAAGGTTTAATGATAACTTTTTTTGGGGTTCTGCTAGTAGTTCCAGACTCTTTGTTTGTTCGTTTAATATCAGCTGATCCCTTGATTACCGCATTCTGGCGTAGCGCCTCATCTGGAACACTTATCTTACTCGGTTTGCTAATGTTTCGGGGTTTAAAAGCCTTTGAGAGTATCTTTCAGATGGGTTTTCGTGGTTGGTCATATGCCTTTATCATCGGTTCAACAGCACCAGCGTTTGTTTTTGCGGTATCCAAAACAAGCGTGGCCAACGTGGTATTTATTTTAGCATCAATGCCCGTGTTCTCGGCACTGTTTAGCTATATGCTGTTAAAGGAAAGGATTGAACGAAGAACTTCAATAACAATTCTTTTTGTCATTCTGGGTCTTATTGTTATCACATTTGGTTCAATTAAGTCAGATATTGCTTCGTGGCAAGGAGACATTTGGGCACTCTACGTATCAATTGCCTATGCAGCCGCTTTGACGACTATCAGAAGTCTCAAATCTTTATCTATGATTCCAGCGATACCTTTTGGGTATATTGGAGCAGCACTAGTGATGTCTTTCTTCATAGCTCCTTTTTCTAAGTTCACAGAAAACTCTTTTCTTTATTTTCAACACGGGGTCCTAATCGCTCTAGGAACGTGCCTACTCACTATTGGGCCAAGATTTATTACCTCTCCAGAAGTCGCTTTGCTAATCTTACTGGAGTCAGTCCTAGCGCCTTTATTGGTTTGGTATTTGCTTGGAGAAGAACCAGGTAAATGGGCTCTAATTGGTGGCTTTATAGTAGTTTCGACATTAGTAATTTCAAACATAATCCTGTTTAAATCCAAAGTTCACAATCAAAATAATTGATTCAAGAGATTGAATATTACGGAACCATTAATTGACTCGCCTCATTACAATTTTTCCTGTATCGTTTTTCAAGTGAGGATTTTAGGATGGAAAATTTCGTGTTATGAAGGGGATAAAAATGATAAAAAAACTTATAGTTGCGGTTGGGGCAATAATGATGATGACAAGCCCAACATTTTCGGAAACAATTCGCTGGGCACGTGCTGGAGACTCGATAACACTTGATCCACATGCTCAAAACGAAGGGCCAACTCATGCTTTAGCACATCAAATGTATGATTCATTGCTGCAGCGCGACATGGCAGGTTCTATTATTCCATCTTTAGCAACAAGTTGGAAAGCACTCGAAGACAATCCTAACGTTTGGCGTTTTACACTTCGAAAAAATGTCAATTTCCACGATGGTGCCAGCTTCGACGCTGAAGATGTGGTTTTTTCTCTCAACCGCGCGATGGCTGATGGCTCAGAAATGAAAGAGCTATTGTCCTCTGTCAAAGAAGTTCGAGCAGTTGACTCACATACGGTCGATTTAGAGACTCATGGAGCAAACCCATTGTTAGTCAATAATCTTACAAATATGTTTATGATGGATAAAGGTTGGGCAGAGGCCAACGATGTATTAACACCCCATGATGTCGCCAAAGGGGAAACAAATTTTGCGACAATGAACACTAATGGGACAGGAGCGTTTATGCTCGTCAGCCGATCAGTAGACGAAAAAACAGTTTTAAAATCAAATCCAAACTATTGGGGAAAAAATATTTATCCATCAGAAGTTACCGAAATAATTTATACACCAATCCAATCAGCTGCAACCCGTGTTGCGGCATTATTATCAGGACAAGTGGATATAATTCAGGACGTTCCAGTTCAAGATTTGGATAGAGTTAGGAATACTGAGGGCTTAAAGGTCGTAACTGCTGCTCAAAATCGTGTAATCTTTTTTGGCCTTAATACAACCGAAGGTCCGACCAGTAATTTGAAAGTAAGGCAAGCCATGAATATTGCAATCAATCGGGATGCAATTAAGAAAGTCGTTATGCGTGGACAATCAGACCCGACTGGGGTAATCATGCCTCCCTTTGTTAATGGTTGGACAGAAAAATTAAATGCCTATCCAAACTACGATATAAGTAAGGCGAAGAGCTTAATGGCGGAGGCTGGTTATGCTAATGGTTTCAGCATCACACTTAATTGTCCTAATGATCGATACATAAACGATGAAGCAATATGTCAGTCTGCAGTTGGTATGATGGGACAAATTGGCATAGACGTTACTTTGGATGCGAAACCAAAGGCGCAGCATTTTCCAATAGCTAAAGGCGGCGAGGCCGATTTTTATATGCTTGGCTGGGGTGTTCCAACTTTTGACTCACACTACATTTTTAATTACTTGGTTCATACACAAACTGAGAAAAGAGGCTCTTGGAATCCGACAGGTTTTTCGGACTCTTCCGTCGATGAAATGATAGTAAGCCTTGAGTCTGAAACAAACTTAGATATGCGAGATGACACAATATCTAAAATTTGGGATGCAGTGCAAAATGCTCAAATGTATCTACCAATTCATAATCAGGTTTTGAATTGGGGCATGGCTAACAATATAAAATTTGATGTTCAGCCCGAAGATCAGCCTCATTTCCAGTTTCTGTCATTTAAATAAATTTAATCTATACGGGTCTTTATACTAGAGGGCCCGTATAGTTCGCTTGTAAAGAGAGTCATATCTAAACTATTTCGGTATAGGTAGACATGTGACTTCTGCTGTCAAAAACTGAAAGTGACCGCACTATGATATTAATTATTTTAAGAAGACTATTGCAGTCAATAATCGTGCTGTTACTAGTAGGATTAATTTCATTTTTAATTTTTCGATATGTAGGTAATCCTGTCGATAACCTTCTTGGGCAAGAAGCGACAGTTCAACAACGAGCAGAATTGGAAGAAGCTTTGGGTTTGAACCAGCCAATTATCGAGCAATATGTCAACTTTGTTTGGAAGGCCCTGAATTTTGATTTTGGAAACTCGTATCGGGGAGCTTTGCCTGTTGCAGAGTTGATATCGAGCAGATTACCTGCAACACTGGAGTTAGCTTTGACGTCGGCTATATTCGCAATCTTAATTGGTATAGTCACCGGTGTTTACACTGCAATCAGAAGGGATGGTCTTCTAAGTAAATTCATTTTATCAATTTCTCTTATTGGAGTATCACTTCCGACGTTTTTGATCGGTATACTCCTAATTTGGGTTTTTGCTGTTGAACTTAAATGGTTGCCCTCTTTTGGAAGAGGTGAAATCGTGCAATTGGGTTGGTGGTCAACTGGCTTCTTAACATCATCCGGTATCAAATCATTAATTCTTCCTGGAATTACATTAGGACTATACCAACTAACCCTAATAATGCGTCTGACCCGTTCAGAAATGTTGGAAATTTTAAACCAAGACTACATTCGTTTCGTTCGGGCATTAGGTCTTTCCGATCGTCAGATACATTTCAATCATGCTTTACCAAACACTCTAGTACCTGTTATAACAATAGGTGGTTTGCAATTAGGCTCAATTGTAGCTTTTGCAATCATAACGGAAACTGTCTTCCAATGGCCTGGTGTTGGACTTTTATTTATAAATTCTGTCTACTTTGTAGATATACCCGTCATGAGTGCGTATCTCCTTCTAGTCGGTACCCTCTTTGTATTTATTAATTTACTTGTAGACTTATTATACTTAGCTATTGACCCCCGCATCCGCGATAAGCAATTGAGTGAGGAGCATTAAGAGATGCGTCACATTGTAAAATCAGACTTTTTCCAGGATTTTATTAGGGCACCAATCGCCTTAATATCATTTTTTATTGTGCTTCTACTGATAACTTTTGCGATTTTAGCTAGTTTCATTGCGCCTACAAATCCGTTTGACCCCGCAAGCTTGAATTTAATGAATGGTTTTACTGCTCCCATGGAACCAAACCCTTTTACAGGAGAAATCTTTCTCTTAGGAACTGATGATCAAGGCCGAGACCTTTTCTCTGCAATTTTATTTGGTTTGAGAGTTTCACTTTTTGTAGGTTTAATGGCAGTACTCCTGGCAACCGCTATTGGTGTTCTTCTAGGGCTAATTGCAGGATATGTCGGAGGTTGGTTAGATAGTTTAATTATGCGTTTAGCCGACATACAAATGACGTTTCCATCAATCCTTATAGCCATGTTAATATATGGAGTTGCCAGAGGTATTCTCCCTCCTGACTTACGAGATGAGATGGCGATAACGGTCTTAATACTGTCAATCGGCTTGTCAGAGTGGGTCTCAATTGCAAGAACGGTTCGAGGTTCAACTATGGTAGAAAAAGAAAAAGAATATGTCGCCGCCGCACGCTTAATTGGTCTTAACCATTCAAGGATTATGCTTTGGCACATTCTACCCAATGTTTTAAGCCCAGTATTGGTTATAGCCACTATTACATTAGCTCTAGCTATAATCGCTGAAGCAACCCTATCATTTCTCGGAGTTGGAGCACCTCCAACAAAGCCCAGCCTGGGTACTCTTATCCGGGTCGGGCAAGACTTTCTATTTTCAGGTGAATGGTGGATATTACTTTTCCCAGCTCTTACTCTTCTATTATTAGCATTATCCGTAAATTTGTTTGGTGATTGGCTACGAGATACCTTAAATCCGAGATTAAAATAATGGAAAAGCCTCTCCTAGAATTGAAAAAGATAAGCATAACATTTAAAACCCGGCGAGGCATTTTTAAGGCGATCGATGACGTCTCGTTGAGTATTAAAGAGGGCGAAATTTTGGGTTTAGTTGGCGAGTCGGGTGCTGGAAAATCCGTGACAGGAGCTGCAGTATTGGGATTAATCCCAGAACCCGGCGTACTATCTTCAGGAAAAATATTTTTCAAGGGTGAAAGAATTGACACTGCCCCAAAATCTATACGTGGTTCCAAAATTTCAATGATTTTTCAGGATCCATTGGTTAGCCTCAACCCACTACGCCGAATTGGAGATCAGCTACTAGAGACAATTCAAACTCATTCCACTTACTCGAAGCGTGACGCTTTTCAGCGTGCTACCAAAAGCCTGGAAGAAGTTGGGATAGACCCAAGTAGAATAGATGCTTACCCGCATACATTTTCAGGAGGAATGCGTCAAAGAGTTGTTATAGCTTTAGCACTAGCCCCAAATCCGGCACTAGTCGTAGCTGACGAACCGACGACCTCTCTCGATGTGTCAAATCAAGCTCAGATACTTAAACTGCTAAAAAAATTATGCAGAGAAAAAAAGACGTCAGTAATTTTAATCACGCACGATATGAACGTAATATCTCAAACGACTGATCGGGTCGCAGTTCTCTACTCAGGGCGTCTAGTAGAGACTGGTATTACCCGAGAAGTACTCCAAAATCCAACTCACCCATATACAAATAGGTTGGTCCAATCGACGCCGAGAATACCTACAGTTTCTTCCAAAGATTTTACCTCGGAAGTGCCAACTCCAATACCTAAATTGGATTTAACGTCCAAAGTGTTGGTTGCAGAAAACCTGACGCGAGAATTTGATCTTTCACCAAACTGGCTTCATAGTAATATAAATTTTAAAAATAAGCGTCGGGTATTGGCAGTAAATAAAGTAAGCTTTTCAATAAATAAAGGGGAAACCTATGGTTTGGTTGGCGATAGCGGTTCAGGAAAATCAACAATTGCTAAAATGGCAGTTGGTCTCTTAAAACCATCATTTGGAGAAATAACATTTGATGGTGAAAACTTAAATAATACAAGTTTATCTCATCGAAAAAGTCAACAGGTCCGACGTAGAATACAGATGGTGTTTCAATCACCATATGCCAGCTTGAATCCTCGATGGAAAATAGGGGATATATTAG
>MDTA01069430.1_pt1 | contig 11532 bp, 8 predicted proteins | sample 811151 | NCBI WGS metagenome assembly MDTA01 (sample SAMN05326648, study PRJNA326480) | marine metagenome | isolation source: seawater | place: Indian Ocean: South | collected 2010 | reverse complement strand
CTGACAAAAGCAGACCTAGCCGCCCACGAAATAATAGTTTCAGGCCTTAAACACATAGACAACACACCAATAGTTTCCGAAGAAGGAAGAGAAGGCGACCCACTTTCTAGTACAATGTGTTGGCTAGTAGATCCTCTCGACGGAACGAAAGAGTTCATCAAAAGAAACGGTATGTTTACAGTAAATATAGCTCTCATGCGAAGAAAGAAATCAAGATGGCAACCAGTCTTCGGAGTAGTGCACGCACCAGCATCAGGAGAGACATGGTTTGGAGGAGAAAACACCCCCTCTAGAAAGAGAATAAACGACACCGAAGTGCCAATGAAAACCAGTCCTAGTGAAGGAAAAACTAAGCTTGTAGCTAGCGGCTCTCATAGAGGCAAAAAGGACGAATCATTCGCCACAGAAGTCGGCGAACATGAATTAATTAGAATGGGCTCATCACTGAAAGCTTGTATTGTTGCGGAAGGAGAAGCAGACCTATATCCTCGATTTGGGCCAACATCTTGTTGGGACATAGCCGCCGCTCATGCAGTAGTTGCGGGCTCTGGAGGGATTGTAATAGGGCCAGATGGGGGCACATTAGACTATGACTTGGTAGATGACGTTCTAAATCCCTACTTCTTAGTTGCTGCAGACGACAGATGGACAAAGACATGGGTCAACCATCAATGATCCACTTTGAGACATCGAACCCCGTCAACTTCTCCAATAATCGCAAATCCTGATTTATATCTTCGGCGAGAATAACCCGCTGCTTCTCAGAAATATTACGCTTTGGTTTTGCTTTACTAGATAGTAAAGGCATTTTGTAAACATTAGTCCCACGGGATTGTAACCAATTCACAATAGGGGCCTTGATTAATTGAGGTAAAATGCCCGCAATAGAGCGAAACACTCTGCCAAACATAGTAATCGGGCGCCTATCCGATGCCGTATTTGCATTATTTATTTCAGACAAATCAAAAGGGTGAGCAGCGACGTCCAGATGAGCACAAACATCCTTCAACACTTCAAGAGGACTATGCCGCATCCTCTCCGACTCGATAATCAAAATCGTCTCTAAATCAAAAAATTTCAACCAGCGAGAAATCGCCGCACCATACATAGTATCGCAATTCAATCTTTTATCTTCCCATGCGACCTTAAAATCCGACCAATCAGCGTGGTTTTCTTTATCTTCATCAGTATCTAAAATCATATTCCAATGAGATATGGTGCGACTAACCGGCTCTCTTAGGCAGACAATAAACTTGGCATTTGGCGCCAAATCAGCAACACGCGCAGGGGCTTCAGGACAAGCAAGAGCATGTACGGAACAATCAATACGAACACCTTCTCCCTTGAAACAATCAGAGTACTTTCTCCAATCTGGCCGGGCAACATCTCGTGTAAAGGTCCCTTTGTGAGTAGCAACAATATTCGGCTCTTTTGGATTTGAAACACAAATACCTGGATGTTGTATAAGGGCCTCTGATAACCATGTTGTTCCGCATTTAGGGGCACCTAGTAGAAAAGCATCTACACTAGGCGCCACACTCTCGACCATACCCACCGTATTGCCTGCATAGTTATGAGGATAGAGTTGTCCAAACTCATACCAAACACCCGGTTGGATGATGAAGCAGCAGCATTTCGGAGAACTATGGTACTGTACGCGGCAGGACGGACTTCAGGGTATCCAAAGGAGCCAGTGGACAAAGGAATTCGAATATACTTCCTTGGTGGCGCAGAAGAAGTAGGAAACGTCGGATGTGTGTTAGAAGACAAAACAGGAACAAGAATCCTGATCGACTACGGGTTGGCGCCAACCAAGCCGCCCAGATATCCAGATGAGTGCCCTCCAATAGAGCATGCCATAATCACACATTCACACATAGACCACATAGGCATGGCGCCGTGGCTTGTTGGCAGCCATGGTGCGACACTCCACGGAACAAATTTGACAGCGGACGTCAGCGAAATAATGTGGAGAGATACATACAAAGTTTCCAGCATCGAGGGATACCCTCTTCCTTGGGATATGCGAGATCTAGATGCTGCATTGGATGCGTGGGATACACACAATATAGGTGAATGGTTCAGCATCGGATCATGGAACCTTAGATTCCATCGCGCGGGCCATATACCGGGGGCGGTAATGGTAGAAATAGAAACACCAGAAGCACGTATTCTATGGGCAGGGGACATGGACACCAGAAAGAGCCCTAATGTATTGGGTGCCTTACCCATCGAGTGCGACATTTTGTGCATCGAATCGACATACGGTGGGCGCGAACACCCACCAAGGCCAGACGAAGAACTCAGATTCGTCCAACGCGTGAAAGAAGTAGTGTCAAGAGGAGGGCTAGCTCTAATCCCTGCGTTTGCTTCAGGTAGGGGGCAAGACATCCTTCGGATTTTACATCAGCACGCACCACATCTCGAAGTACATTATGACGGCATGGGGACACGTCTAACACAACATTGGCTTAACAACCCCAACTCAATCAACAACCCGAAAAAACTCGAAGAAGTGTGGAGGTGGACTCGCAAAGTAAGAAGTAAGACGGACAGGAAAAAGGCCCTGGATGCCGACGTAGTGGTGACTACGAGTGGGATGCTTGACGGCGGCCCTGCAATATGGTATCTAAATCGACTAAGACATGATCACACAAATGCAATCCTACTTACGGGCTACCAAGCAGAAAAATCAGGAGGCAGAACCCTTCTAGACACCGGCAAAATTCCAATTTATGGTAATCTAACAGAAATAAATCTAGAAATAGACCAATTCCAATTGTCTAATCATGCAGGCCACACAGAGCTCAAAGAATTTATCTTAAATTGCAATCCTAAACATGTGGTTTTCTTTCATGGAGACGACACATCAAGGCAAGAAATAGCCGCTGAGTTCACAAATTCTCCTTCTCCAAAACTTCCATACAACAGAACCCCACTAATCCTCTAAAAAGAGGCCTTTTTGCAACGTTCTTAATAAGCCGTCTGAGTGGTTCAACCCTTACGTAGCCGAGGCGCTACGCAAGAAAGACAGGTGAAAAAATGGAAGCACTAGACAAACAATTTGGAATAACTGATGCAGGAAGCACAGTTGAGGCAGAGATACGCGCAGGAATTACAACATTCTTGACGATGGCGTATATTTTGCTGGTTAACCCAGCAATGCTGTCAGGAACAGGTATCGAATTCGAGCAAGCCCTGTTCGCAACTGCAATAGCCGCATTTGTAGGGTGTACAGTGATGGGGCTGTGGGCGAACTTACCATTCGCTTTAGCACCGGGAATGGGCCTTAATGCCTACTTCACTTTTACAGTGGTAGGAGCTATGGGTATTGCGTGGGAAGTCGCCCTCGCAGCAGTCTTTGTTGAAGGATTATTATTCATGATAATATCTCTTCCTCAAATAGGCTGGAGAACTGAGATGCTAAACTCAATCCCTACAGATCTGAAGATAGCAACCGGCGCTGGAATAGGAATGTTCCTCGCACTAATTGGTTTAGAAGAGACGGGAATTGTAGTCAACAACGGCGTGACTCTAGTTGATCTCGGCGCATCAGGCACTTGGGAGTATAATTCCGGCGAATTGATCGCATTAGTTGGTTTAATCGCAATAGCCGGCATGATGGCCAGAGGCGTAAATGGCGCAATTATCTATGGTATTATGGGGATGGCCGTTTATGGTTGGCTTGTTGATGCAACAGATCCTTACAACATGCTAGGTAATGCAGACATGGTCGTAGTTTACGGCAATGAAGCAATCACAGCCACTCCACACTGGGGATGTGGATGGTGGGACCCAGGCGCAGGAACTGCGGGTACTACAGTTACTTGGGATGACGGCACAGAAGTATGTTCCTACGGTATGACACAAGTCGACGTAATCGTCAATGCAGCAGCAGGATGGGGCGACCCAATTGCTACTGCACCAGAACTTGGCGTAGGCGATGGAAAGATGATCTCAACAGAGGCACTAACAGCAACAGGGGCAGCAGGAGCCGCACTTGAGGCACTAGCCGACATATCAGAAACAGGTCTAGGAGACTTCCTACTTGTGATGGTAGCATTCCTTTTCGTCGATATTTTCGACACAGCAGGAACGCTATACTCTGTAGGGCGAGCCGCTGGATACGTAGACGAGAACGACGAGCTTATGAACTCAGATCAAGCATTCATGTCAGACGCTGCAGCAACAATGGTTGGTGCGGTATTGGGAACAAGCACTACTACAACTTACATTGAATCAGCCGCTGGTGTAGAAGAAGGCGGAAAGACAGGATTGACAGCAGTAACTGTTGGTGTCCTAATGCTTTCAGGTCTCTTCCTATCTGGATTATTCAAGGCGATCCCACAATTCGCAATGGCAACAGCCCTAATCGTTGTTGGTGCATTAATGATGAAGCAAGTAGCGGACATCAATTGGGACGACATCGAAATAGCCATACCAGCATTCCTGACAATGATTCTGATGCCATTCACATTCTCAATCGCTGATGGTATTGCATGGGGTGTAATCTCATATGTTGCAATACAGATGATTGCAGGTAAGGCAAAAGATGTCAACATGGTAATGTGGATCATCTTCGGTCTAATGTCGATGTTCTATCTTGGTCCAGGAAGCGAGACCACTTTCGAGTGGCTTCTCGGCAATCTAAACTGAGCTTGACGTAACAACCAAATTGAAACCGACGGTTTCAAATCGCCCTACTAGGGGCGGTTAGCATGTCTAACGACATAACGCAAAAACTGAGAGGAGCTGTTCGGACAGTACCGGACTTCCCAATAGAGGGAATCATGTTCCGGGACATTACGCCTGTCCTGTCCGACAGCCTCCTTCTCTCAGAGTTAACAGACGAATTTATTCGGCGAATAAAATCAAATGACTGGCAGCCAACTGCAATAATGGGGCCAGAAGCTAGAGGCTTCATTTTCGGCCCCTTAATCGCCACTAAACTGGGTATTTCTTTTATTCCGATTCGTAAACCAGGAAAATTACCCGGGTCTACTATACAGGTTGAATACACTCTCGAATACGGATCAAACACACTCGAAATGCACGAAGACGCAATTTCCAATACAGATAGAGTCGTAATAGTCGACGACTTGTTGGCAACTGGAGGGACTGTTGCAGCATGTATGGAGCTATGTAAGAAAACAGGCGCTGAAGTATTAGGTAGTTTATTTGTCATTGAGTTAATTGGTTTAGATGGCAGAGGCGCAATAGAGCCAGTTCCAGTCGAAGCGATAATTGAATATCCAGCCTGATAATTCTCAATACTCTCCCGATTCTTTCATAGCATCCTCTTCTTTGGCTGGGTTGGGATTGTTATGGCGGACAAGGCACCACCTCCACCACCTCCACCCCCTAAAGGCAAGGCACCACCTCCGCCACCTCCATCGCCTAAAGGCAAGGCACCACCTCCACCACCACCGCCACCTAAAGGCAAGGCACCACCTCCACCACCACCGCCACCTAAAGGCAAGGCACCACCACCTCCACCTCCAAAATCCCCGAAGAAAACCACACCCCCATCGCCGAAAGAAATCAGAAAAGAGATAGCGAAAGCGGTAGAAAATGAAGATTTTGAATTGGCTGCTAAATTAAAGAAGAAATTACCCAAGCCTAAGAAAGAGAAGAAAAAGGCTCCCCCACCCCCCACCCCTCCAAAAAAACCCCAAGAACCCCTAGATAAGAAGAGCCCACCACCCGGCAAAAAAAGACCAACAGGGCCCCCTCCTAGGGGTAAAAAACCATCAGGCAGACCACCGAAAGGAGCGCCAAAAGGCAGACCGAAGAAGGCACCAAAAGGTAAGAAGAAGCGCAGACTTAGAATTAAACTAGGACTACGGGAATCAGACCTATCTGATGAAGACGATCTCTATACAGACCAAGTAGGCTGGACTGTGGGTGAAAACATATTAGATGAATTAGAATCTGATAAGCCGAAAGGCCCAGAAATCATTTCGCACCAATGCTCAATGTGCGGCTCAATGATGCAAATTCCAAAACCAAAGCGGGAGCGATACAAGGTCGTTTGCTCCTATCCAGAATGCGGCCATGCAGATATGATGGGTCTCTGATTATCCAAAATTAGGCGACCTATAGAAAAGCCCCGATAATCCTATGAGGAAAAGCGACCAAAAAAACACTAAACCCCACAAGACGATACTAGTAAAACGCCTCACAAAGGGGTGTGGGAGTTTAACGATAAATAGCAATTTCTAAAGCCCCAACATATCAAAAATTCTTTTTGCAGCAGCTACAATAAGTACAACCACCAACAATCTTCTTACAGTAATTTGAGAAGCAATCATCGAACCAAAACGAGAGCCAATAAATCCCCCTAATAATACCACTATTACAAAGGGCCCAAGAACTGAAAAATCAAGAGCCAATCTTTTTGAGGCAGCGACGCCCAAAAGTCCTGCTGCAGAATTCAACCAAATGAATAATGCAGCCGTGGCCGCCGCAGTCTTTGGATTCGCCCACTTCTTTAGCATAATGATGGGTGAAAGGAAACCCCCTCCTCCCACACCAACCATCCCACTAAACAAACCAATACTACCACCAACCGGTAAGGCCGTTTGCATTGAAGGCCGATTAATAGTAAGCCCCTCACCAAGATCTTTAATTTGTAGCAGCCGAATAGCCGCTAAAATCAAAGCAATAGAAAGTAGTGTGTCATAGAACACACCATCTACAGCAAGATAACCTCCAATTATTGCCATCGGTATGCTTGCAATAATGAACGGCCAACTGAGACGAAAATCGTGAAAATCTTCTCTATAATAATGAAGAAAAGCAATGCTAGCAACTACTAGATTCAAACTCCATGCATGTTGTTTTAACCACACACTTTCCAGAGACCCATAACTAGTCAGAGAAAGAACAGCCAAGTAGCCAGAAGCGCCCCCGTGGCCAACAGATGAATATAGTGTGGAAACTAGGAAAAGCGCAACAAGAATTACGAATTCCTCAGTACCTAGCATGGAGTTACCAGACAGGAAGGACACTTGAAGGAGACGGCACACGCAACATTGTGGAAAAAGGAGTCGCGCTGGGACGAGCCATCGAACTGGCTTGTAAAACACCATTATCACATAGTACAGAGACATTACCTCTTGAGAAAGCTAGAGGAAGAGTCTTAGCACACTCTCTGAAATCAAAAGTCAACGATCCCCGCTTTGATAATTCTGCAATGGATGGCTTCGCGATAATAGCATCAGACTGTGAAAGCCCCGGCGTCAAACTAACGATTGTTGGTACAAGCCAAACAGGCGGGAAGGTACCCCCTCCAATAATCAACGGTCAAGCATGCAGAATAATGACTGGCGCACCGTTACCAGAAGGCGCAGACGCAATAGTGATGGTCGAGGATACGGAAGTAAACAACGACCAAGTAACCATCAATGGACCTGCTCGAACCGGATATATTCGCAAAAGAGCAGAGAACCTATCAATAGGTCAAGAAGCATTACCTGCAGGCACTCATCTTTCCTCAGCAAGCCTGGCATTAGCAGGAACCATGGGTCATGGTAAAGTGGAAGTAATCAAGAAGCCAAGAATAGCTATTCTTTCGACAGGAGATGAACTGGTCCAACCAGGAACAGAACTTGCATCAGGCCAAATCTACGAATCCAACTCTCACGCACTCGCATCACTCGTGGAATCGATGGGTTGCGAAGCAGTAAGACATGAATCAGCTAACGATTCAATGGACGAATTGAGAACAACGCTTGATTCTCTCTCGACTTGTGATGCAATCCTCACAAGCGGAGGAGTTAGTATGGGTGAATGGGACCTTGTTCGGAAGATAATGGAAGAAGAAGGCGACATATCATTCTGGAGAATGAAGATTAGACCAGGAGGCCCCCCGCTCTTTGGAACGTGGAAAGGAACGCCGTTGTTCGGCCTTCCAGGGAACCCAGTAAGCAGTCTTGTGGTATTCCACGTTCTAGTTAGCCCATGGATAGCGAAGTCTCTTGGCTATCATCATGAGATGGGTCCTAACATCAGTCGCAGGGTATCGGTCATACTCGAGGAAGACATCGCCGGAGCACCTGGAAAATTATGCCTCAGGAGAATCAGAATAAGATCAGTAAACGGACAATTACTAGCTACGACGCATACTCACCAAGGCAGCGGCAACATACACAGCATGGTCGCCCATAATGGTCTCACACTGCTCCCACCCGACTCTAATGGTAAAATGGGCGAAGTCATAGACGCGCTCTGGCTACTCTAGAGATTATAATTTGACTAAACATCTTTCTTACTTTCAAACATGGCCAGATACATGACTTCAATACCAAATCCCAATTCACAAGACACGTGTTACCTTCATACAACGTCCTAGGGACTGAACTTCAGACATGTTCTGAATCTCCCCTTACTGGATGGTTTAGAGACGGCTGTTGTAATACCGACAGATCAGATCAAGGCCTCCACACCGTATGTTGCCAAGTCACCCAAGAGTTTCTAGAATTCGCGAAATTACGGGGCAATGATTTGATCACACCATCTCCACAATACAGATTTCCCGGTTTGAAACCAGGAGATCAGTGGTGTGTTTGTGCAAGAACATGGAAATCGGCCGCCGAAGTTGGAATTTCATGCCCAGTTGTATTAGAAGCCACACACGAAGAATCTCTACAAGTAGTCCCACTAGATCTTCTAATGGAACACGCTCTTAGTTAGGGCTTCAAGGCGATTGGCATGGTGGATAGATTTGCAGCCAACCTATCTTGGCAGTATCATCTAATCCCAATTATTACCGCCATAATAGGGGCAATAATTGGAGACTCACTAACGTCCTCATATGGACCCCTCGTAAAAACAATTTTTCCGCCCATTTGCTTGATCATCGGAGGCCTCGGGGGGCTAATAATAATCGGCGAAATATCCGAAAAAAAACTCTAATTATCGCCTTCGGTTTATTATTTTCAATAAACCATCCCAACCAAGAGGTCAAACACTACATCATATACTCACAAGAACGGGCAAGTCTATGGATAACATAGGCGTTGCAATAATATCACTATCTTTTTTGGTTGTAGTTCTGACAACGATATTGTTTAACAGACAGCGCCGCCGCAAATCAAAACTCTCTTCTAATAATCCATGGGGCGGGCCCGGTAGGAGAACAAACTTTCAAGAGTATATCTACCTAGATGATTGATTAAAAAACCCTCTAAAACTATTTTTCAACATAGATCGATACATTAGTTCAAGGACAATCAAGTTCACGGGGTGTCTACACAAGGGGGTTCCAATTTGACTCGAAGTAGTAGTAAAGGCGAATCAGATGATGGTTGGATAGTAGTCAAAGGAGCCAGGACTCACAACCTTCGGGACATCAATGTAAGAATCCCTAGAGGCAAATTCGTGGTAATTTCTGGAGTTTCAGGTAGTGGCAAATCCAGCCTAGCTTTTGATACGCTATACGCCGAAGGACAACGCCGTTATGTAGAATCGCTATCATCATACGCCCGACAATTCTTAGGTCAGATGAAGAAGCCGGATTGCGACAGTATAGAAGGACTATCACCTGCAATCAGTATAGATCAGAAACAGGGCAGCCACAACCCTCGTTCTACAGTAGCCACTGTTACTGAGATAATGGATTACCTTCGTCTACTATGGGCTAGAGTTGGATTGCCACACTGTCCTGATTGTGGTCGAGAAGTCGCCCGTAGAACAGTCCAAGAAATAGTAGATGACATCCTATGGAGGTTTGACGGCCACGCGATTAGTATATGGTCTCCCACAATTCGCAACAGAAAAGGAACACACGCAGATTTATTCAAGGGTTTAGTCGAACAAGGATATCTAAATGGAAAGGTAAATGGTCGTGAAACAGAGTTCGACGACCCCCCTATTCTTGAGAAGAACCTACGTCACGATATCGATGTCAGAATAGATCGTCTTAGACTATCTCGCACACACAAACAACGGCTTACTGAAGCAGTTTCTGAAGGCATGAGACTCGGTGCAGGAGCAGTTGCTGTAGAGAGCCTCGAGGCTCCTATTGCAAAATCAAAAGAAGAGGCTGAGGCTCAGCAATTCAAGACTCAAATTGGCGAATTAATAGCCTATACAGAAGAATTTGCATGTCCGGAACACGGATCTTTCCTTCCAGAAATGGCGCCACGAATATTTTCATTCAACAATCCTCTTGGTGCGTGCCCCGATTGCCAAGGTCTAGGTGTACAAAGAGAATTTTCCTCAGATCTTGTCATAGATAGATTAGCAACAGTCGAAGAGGGTTGTATAAGGCCATTTAGAACTTCAATGATGTCAGGCTGGTATAAGTCTCAAATGCGACAAGTATGTCATCGTTATGGGTATCCTACAGATGTCCCATTCGGCGAATTAGAAGAGGACGCCAAAGACGTACTTTTGTTTGGCTCAGGAAGCACTGCAATAAATTTTGAATTCAACTCTGAAAAAGGGTCGGCATACAGAATGACAAGACCATGGGAAGGAGTTTTTGCTAGAATAAGACGAACCTACACTGAGACAAATTCGGATAGAACACGATCTCGTTTAGCATCATATATGACCGACGAACACTGCAGTTCTTGTAATGGTAAAAAGCTGAATTCAGCAGTAAGTATGGTCACAGTTGGAGGGGTAACACTTCCATCATTTTCTGCAGGAAGTGTTCTCGAAGCATTGGCAGTAGTTCAACAATGGAAAAACGAAGAAAGTGAAGATACATGGGCCAAATTGGAGCGAGATATTCCAACGACACCACTTGTAAAACAAAGTAATAGTTTGGATGAAAGAAGTTATTTTATTGGTAAAGAAGTCATCAAAGAAATAGAATCCAGATTGCGCTTTCTCGCATTAGTTGGTTTAGACTATTTGACATTAGACCGAAGGGCAAATACTCTTTCAGGAGGCGAATCTCAAAGAATCCGATTAGCTACTCAAATAGGAACAAGATTGACAGGTGTAATGTATGTCTTAGATGAACCCTCAATTGGATTACACCCAAGAGACAATGACCGCCTTCTTGAAACTCTTAGAGAATTGACAGAATTAGGAAACACCCTTTTGGTTGTAGAACACGATGAACCTACATTACGCCAAGCAGATTGGTTAGTAGATATGGGTGTTGGTGCAGGAAGAGACGGCGGGGATGTGATTGCTAACGGACCATTGAAAGAACTACTTTCAAGCAAAAAAAGCATCACTGCAGCCTATCTTTCAGGCCGTAGCAAGATCCCTATCCCACAAGACCGTGCAACACCAGATCCTAATAGGCAATTAACAATATTGGGTGCGAGACAAAATAATTTGACAGATCTAACAGTAGACATTCCTCTTGGTTGTATGATTTCTGTAACTGGAGTATCAGGTTCTGGGAAATCATCACTAATCACAGAGACCCTCGCTCCAGCTCTACTACGCGAATTACACGGGACAGATACTACACCGGGTAGCCACGACAGAATCGAAGGAATAGAACAAGTTGACAAAACAATCGTAATTGATCAGTCTCCTATCGGCAGAACCCCTCGCTCTAATGCT
>MDTA01203379.1_pt1 | contig 11534 bp, 5 predicted proteins | sample 811151 | NCBI WGS metagenome assembly MDTA01 (sample SAMN05326648, study PRJNA326480) | marine metagenome | isolation source: seawater | place: Indian Ocean: South | collected 2010 | reverse complement strand
TCGAGCTTAGGCACCGGTTCACCGGCGCCGGCCGGATCTGTAAGCATGTAAGAATATTCTCGAGTTGTATCACTAGTATATTTTATATACCCATTTGCTTGTATAAGAGTTTCGGATGTTATTTTACTGGCAAATTGTGCAAGTATCTCATCTGCATAGTACTGTATTGCTGTCTCACCTAACGCGTTGTCGTCGTGTAGATTTGCAGCTTTATCAAAGTTTAAAACAATCTCACGTGGATTTTGGCCATTTTCTGGATCATCCTTTTCATAAGGATCTGCATCAAATTCATCAATCTCAAAAAAATTATATACAAATCGTGCTGTTAGAAATTTTGGTGTCACAGTTGAAAACACATATGCTGGATCTGAGGGTATGGCTGAACTGAACGTTGTCATTCTGAAAAACTCCTAAAGCAAAGCATTGCATTGAAGTCGTTACCTACTTTTCCATTTGATGTTGAATCATCAAACTCAGGGAAAGTAAAAAACGGGCTATTTGAATCTTTTCTTTTCTGCCCAAAGTGCGAATAAACAGCAAAAGTTCTGTCAAATATATTTGGTACTAAAGTCATTGTTGCCATTTGATCAGCTGAGAATAATCTCATCTGTGTATGTGCAACAAAATTAGAGTAACGATCATATGCAACCTCTATGTTACTGTCAGCTGTCTGCCTAGTAAAATACTCTTTAAATGGTACAATTACATTTTCGTCCAAAATAACATCAGCCGACTCAATTGCAATATTAGGATCATTCAATAAAATATCAATATTTTCAAGAGTAATTGGATCAACATAAAGTATGTTAGATTGTAAATTTACGCTATATGAAGTCTCTGCTGTATTGAGACCGCCATAAAAATCTAAGTAAATTTTTAGTAGACCTGATAAAACATGATTAAATATTATGTTATAGGCAGCAGTTTGTGGGGTGCTACCAAATACAGTCGTGTAACCATTTTCTGGATCATCTGTATCAGAGGGGTGTGAAAAGTCGTCTGTTTTCTTTTTTATAATTTTTTCTAGTGTGTCGCTAACATCATTGAATGTAATTATTTTGTAACGCCCATTATCCGGATCAATTGTTCCATATTGCAAATTCTGCATAAATTGGAACGCAGTTGTGTTTTCGTGAATGTTGACAATAGCAGAAAATAGATTTGCACGGTTAATAAAAAGAGCCGGCCAAAAATTTCTGTATGTTGGCCTTATGTTACTGTCTCCTTCAAGTGGAAAATAATGTTTGCAGACTTCTTGTATTTTCACTAATCTTTCAAGTACATCTCGCGGTTGGCTTGACTTTCCTGTGTCAATTAATCCATCGGGCATGCCGAGCAAGACGATTTTTCCTTCCTCGATAAGCCTATTTGCATTATTAATACGGTTATTCTTTGCATTTGATCCTAGCATGCTAAATTTGAAGTCAAAAAGATTGTCATAAGAGGTTGTTAGTTTTGCGTTAACCTTCAAATATTTGTTTAGTATATTTCGAAATTTTAAACCTACAGATTCTGGATGTACAAAATTTGAAGAGGGTAGATAGGAATAACTTTTTAGGCCTGCTTCCTCAGAGGCAATAAAAGATCTAAGAAACGTTTGTCTTAGTGAAGAATATTTTATTATTTCCTGAGCTTCTACTCCTGGCAATTTTGCATGTTCAAAGAGCTCAATACCGTTTGGATCATCTTTTAGTCCAATCATTGACTCCTTTGCCTCTAAGTAATGACTTGCTATGCGATTTAAGTAGGCTAGTAGCCTTCTTGTATCTTCTCTGGCGTAGACACACCCTTTAATTATATACTTTAGGCCACCTCTTGGGGGAGAAACGGCATATGCGGTTTGGGGAATCTCTGAATCGTCGACAAACGTGTAAGGGACGATATCACCAACTTTAAGTGTAAATGAAAAATGGTGTCTTGCAAGACGGACAAGGTTCAAAATTGCCGACGATTCGTCTATACCTACGCTATGGCCTGCGACGTTTAACTGAAATTCTCTAAGCAGCTTATTCTGTGCAATCATGTCACCAGATGGAATGGCGGAAAGCCCTTCATCGGCAACCGCAACCAATGTCTTATTAAGGACATATCTGTTGACATAATCCTCCATGCCTAGCTTAAATCCAGAACTTGCCCAATCACCATATGTCAGTTTCCACTTCACAGGCCCTTTGGATGGGTCGACGTTGTCGACCAAAGGTAAGATTAACTTTGCTGCCATAGCCTCAATTGCAATTGGGTTAACATCCCTCGAAACCCTGACATATGCTCTTGAAAACTGCTGTGTACCAGAATATGCACCACTTTCCATAAAGTTTGACTCATTCTTAGGTAGGAGCGTGTAATCGATTAGTGAAGTATTGCTAGACGCACCTAAATCTTTTTTTATACCGTTTGCCATGTACGATAACATTAGCAAGACGTTTGCCCGTAATTCAAGGTGTGTATAACGGCCAGCTTTGCTACTGCTACTGGTTGGAACTCTTTTAGGCCCTAATGCTGCGATAATCTTTCGGCCTGTTGCTCTAGAGTAAATATATCGAGCACCGGTTCCAAAAATAACGTCTGCAAGTCCTAGTATGTCCGCCTCGTCATCAGCAGGAGCGGAACGGGGACTAATTCCCGCATCTGATGCAATTGCAGCGATGTTAAAGAACATATTTTTTTCGACAGTTGCGCTGATTGTGTGTATCAGCTCAAGAATGTGAGCGACTATAGCTCGTTTGACAACCGGAAGGGCTGACGATAGTCTATCGCCATTTTTGGTTTGGGTGACCTCTCTCTCGTTGTTTCTAAACGTGTCACCGGTGCCTATTAATTTTTTTATAAGTGTGTGATTAAAGGTGTTTCCCGTTGTATTAAAGTTTGCGCTGTAAACCTCTCCTTGCGTTGAATTATAGCATAGATACCAAAACTGATGTGGTGACAAACTGTTTATATTTGAAAGCATCTCTATAATTAGAGCGATTTTGCGTATAAAAAACTGTTTATCTTCTGCTAATGAAAGATTTTCACCATCCAGTAAACCACCAGCAGAAAACGCCTCTGCAACAGATACTTTATCCGCCACGTCGGCAGCAAAACTATCCTCCGTGATTACTTTGACCGTCATGTCGCTGATATTATTGAAGAAACCCATGGCAGCGCCGGCGCTAAAAAGATTAAGCGGCCTCTGGTTCGCTACAGCCCCTATATTTGTCACGGCGTTGTTAGTCCCATATCCAGCCGCGGATGAAGCGTATCCAGACGTAATATTGGATCCTTGTGTAAGTGTTGACGTTGTATTTGACGTTACGGTGCTTGCTGCATTATTGATTCCTATGCCGATTAGATCCGTAGTGACGCCCTGGTTTGCCGCAACTCCAGCCCCTGCAGATAAACCATTAGTAATGTTTAGTGGCTCTTCTAACGAATTTACAAGATTGGAACCTAATCCAGTAACAAGACTGTTTTGCGGCGACATTCCTTGTTGTATACCAACTAGATCTTCCATTCCCATGCCAGCATTAAACCCATCCAGAAAGTCTTCTTCTGTAGGGCCTCCCGGAAAAGGTTCATACAGACCGCCGTTTTCCAGCATGCCTTCATAACTTAAAAATTGATCCTGCAGGCGTTCAAGCATACCTAATTGTTCTTCAACTTGAACCTGGCCTTCACGTACTGTGTCTTCAGTAATTAAATTTTGTATCCTGTCCATTTCTTTTTGCAGATCAGCAAAATCAGCAGCAGCCCTATCCCTGTCGTTCATATCGTCAACAAGGTCTTCAAAATCATCCGGATCCATTGGTGGTTGGAATTCCCCTGTTGGTATCTCACTTTCAACAAAGTCACTGAAGTCAAGGCCGCCTTTTAATCGATATTGTGACAAAGAAGCCTGAGGATGATTGTTTGTTTCATTTAACTCACCTGAGAAGATATCTCTTATTGCACGTGCAGCCTCATTGAAAAATAGTTGTCCATGGCCTTCAATCGTGAATGGCTTAACTCTATTTTCTACGGATTCCACCATCGATTGAAATTCTTTAGCAAAAGTGTCCAGACCACGAAAATCTGTTGGTCTGTCCTCAAATATGTTGCCAATATTTTCATCAAACCATTTTTCTATTCCCGACACTGCTGGTTTAATATCCCCAGGAGCAAACTTTGCAGACGGTTTTTCGAAAGGAAAAACAGTGTTTTCCAAACCCGGGTATTTTAGAAGCTTTGCTAATTTTTTTGTGTTGTCCATTTCACCAAACTCTTTTCCTTGGCTTCCGGCGTCACCAAGCAAATCACTGATCAATGGCGTCTGATTGCTGTTAGGGTTATGCTTCTTAGCGTACTCATGCCCGCTGCCATCTGTGAGATCAAACTCGTTTGTTGCAATAACGTAAGATCGTAGTAGCTCTACAAACTGGCCTTGTGCAATTGCGGCCGCTGTTGCGGCATGAGAACCAGCATAAAGATCCGTCCGTACCCGTTTTATTGAGGCTAAAAATCTGCTTGAAGCACTTGCGTCACCGTCTAAAGCGTTTGCCAACTGTAAGGCTGTTGACGGGGATGATTCTGGAAGGTCGTTATATACACTTCTAAGTAAGGCTGCTTTTCCTGCATGAACAGAATATGCACCGATCGGTCTGTCACCATCTTCACGAATCCCTGGTTGAGGATTATCATCACCGAATGCGGCCTTCATAATGCCGCTGTCGGGACTTCCAGCAACAAAAGAGTTGGAGTAATCAGCGACAGATATGGACATGGAGTAGTTGGGCCTAGAAGTCTCGAGGCTGTTAGATGTGCTAAGGGGATCTGGGTATCTTGCCACGCGGGGGAACATCATGTTGTCGTTTGTTGTTCCTTCAGGAACCTCTAACCCAGTCGGTGTTTCATAAGCTTCATTCATTCTATTAACAAGATAATCACCACCATTAACTGCAGATTGTCCAATAGAAAAAAACGCTTGCCTAACAGCCGCAGATGTATTTAAATTTGGCATGAATCCTATATATTGTAGTTTAGACTTATTATAGTCGCTCAACTCTGAAATAAACTTAGCCTTAAATTCGTCAATTTCTCTTATATATTGAATTGATTTTTGAAGTTTTGCTTCTTTTGTTTTGTATTCTTCTTCAAGCTCAATAAGCAACTCAACATTTTGAAATAGTGTATTTTCAAAAAAGTTGTATATATGGCCATGTTTTGCCCGACTGTAACCAAAACTTTCATTTAAAGAAAATACTGATGGATCTGTGTTCAGTTGCGGATTTCCGAAAGAATCATTTACAGCATCTTCCCCACCTAAATCGTAATCAGAGACAAGTAAAATTTTTATTTTATTTGTTGATATTCCTAACTCCTCAAGCGGTGAAGCACTGTCAGTTATAATGCCGGCTGCTGTTTCACCTTCGCCAGCTATCGCGTTGGCGAAGACGTTGACTGAGTTAATATCAAATCTAACGTTATCGGAATCAGCAATAAGAGCCGGAATCGTTGTGCCGGCCTTGGCAGAATAGTCTGCAACAGACAGTGTGGCAGTGGGTAAAACGTCAGGCTCGGGTGCGAGCGCATCTACTTGGTCCTCAATGGGCACGTCGGACTCAGTGGCCGACGCAGTCTGTTCGGCGATTGCGGCAGCGATTGCATCGGCAGCGTCTGCAGCTGCGTTGGCTGCCGCCTCGGCTGCGTTCCTTGCCATTTCTTCAAGAGAAGATTGTAATTCAGATAACTGGTCCCTAAAAGAATCAAGTTCTGAATCTGTGATTGGTGGTGTTGACTGGACGCCTGAGGTAGTGTGTGGGCCCAGCACGCTCACGTTTTGTGGGGTAGCTAGTCCCATAACGATGTTTGCGCCATAACCAGAGGCCACGCTTCCGGCGTTGGAAGAAAGCATTGCTGTTGCAGTGCCTGCGGCAGTTGACAACAACCCTACAGACTTAGTAAACCCAGTGGTACCAGATGAAGACCCTCCAGACCCAACCGTGCCCTGTGTAAGGATGGTGCTGTTCGAATTAGGGTAGTTATTAAATGCAGCTTCGGGAGAACCGGTTTTTCTTACCACGAGTGAGTATTGCTTACCTCCTCCATTCGGAGTGTGGCTTACCATAACAGCCATAAATGTACCGTTATAACTCTGCACATTATAATAGAGTGACGTATAAACTGAGCTGCCTTGTGCGCCACCGTCAAACGCAGCCCAAGCGGCAGACGTTTTCGTATTTGTTGCCGGTATTAAATCATTTGCGTAACTTGAGAAAGCTGCAAAAGTCATCCAGCCAGTTGAATGTACATCGGAACCGTTAGAAGTCGGCATTGACATCGAGTTACCTTGCACTGTTGCTTGGTTAAGTGTCATTGTTGGTTGCGCTGCAGCTGCAGCTGATATGGCCGGTGATACTACAGCCGCCGACGCAGATCCTCCAGATCCTGCGCCCAGACTTGTCGCACTTAAAAGTGGTCGCGCTCTCGGTAAAGTAAACATGCCACCCATTATCTTAATCCTCCAATTATATGGCCGGTCGCAAGGTTTGATGCAATAGGAGACGTATCAGAAATTGCCGATCTGATGACGTTTGTATTTGTTACTCCAATATCGACAACGTTTGAAACTAAATCATATTCGTTTACAAAACCAATCGATCTTACAACCAATTTGTACTTTAGCTTATTACAGGCCAGCTTGACAGACTTGGTATCAAGAAAATAAAAATCAGAAGTCATTATTCTGTGTTTACCTAACGAAACATACTCACCTGTTGTCGAATCGCCAACTAAAAGCTCTGCATGGTCAAACTTTGTTTCAAAATTACTTTCTAACGTACCTGTAATTTTTATTGCATGTTGAGTCTGGCCTCTGTTGAGCGGCACAAGAGACGCTTTTAAAGTTTTTTTACCTGACGATACTACGGTTCTTTCATCTGTTACAAGTATGCGTGATGATGATGTAAGAGCAACTTCCATAAGATCTTTTCTGGTTGAACCTAGACGGCCATGCAAGCCACGGTCCTTTCGAGAAGGAGCGTCGTGTACTATCGGATGAAAAGAATACGATGTTTTGCCATCTGTAAATTCGTTTGGCACAAATATTTTTAATGGGTTGCTTAGTAAAGACAATTCGTTTGATAAAAGATAGGATCCGCCTCGTATTTCATATCTAAATTCTAAATTTGGATTTGTATACGTGTCAATACCCTGGCCGCGCAAAAAATCTCGAGAGATGGTTAGCCTAACAACAAAATCACCGGTGTCATTAATTTCCGCTTTTAAAGTATTTAATTCACCATCGTTTAGAATGTGGGTGCCCAAATCTTCTGTATAACCGTCCGAACCATGCCTTTTTATCGATAAAACACACACACGTTTTAAATTTCTACATGCCTCAATAAAATCGTCATCTGGATTTACAAGAGAATAACTTTTATTTTGCGGCTGAAATGGATCTGGGTATTTTATTACAAAAGACAAAACATGTTCATCGAGTTCGTTTCTCGAAAGCTTTGCATCTTTAAAAATTATTCCTTGTGTATCTTTTTCATAGATTTTTTTAGTAGTACGAAATAGATGTTTTTGAATTCCAAACTTATTTACTCCAAAAAAATCGTATGACAAAAGAGAATTTGTTTGTGGGATTGTTGGGTCTCTATAAACTAAACTTTCGGGTGTCGCATGTACGGTTTTATCAGAAAGTATTTGATTTGGCTTTCTTGTTTGTACATCATTCAGTTTTGTTGTTTCTCCGCTGAGATCGTTCGTTCGAACTGCAAATATTTTTTTAATGTCTATTGGTATATTTGAAATTGGAAACTCTAAACTACCGGCTGATCTCTGATAACATGTGTAGGAGCAATCGTACTCGTCAACTATACCACCGATCGTTGCTGTAGCAGAATAGCAAAGCGGCTCATTTCCTGACATTGGAATAACATGTATCATGTGCTTTTTTGTAATGTCAAAGTGAAACGGCAAATTTTCTGCATGTTTTTTCGAAAACGTGCCCATATCTGTGTACCTATCAAATTTGGGCGTCTTTGAAAGCTTACGTACATGTATTGTGTAGCCAGTAATTCCACGTGACGTTGGCGAATTAACGTGTATAAAATTTAAGTTGTTCTTTTTTGAAAAGGAAATATTTATTATTTTTTTGTTTAGAGCGGCTTCAGCAAAAAAAGCCAAATGCCTGATTTCACTAGGTACAAGTCTAGGTGTTGCAACGTTTATTGCATCAGAGCCGACTATGCCGACAACAGTGCCAATGTCGTTTTGTATTTGAACACTTGGAATAGAACCAATTGGTATTTGTACCGCAAGGTTTTTTATTGTTTGTTCCGGAATAACGTTTGTCGATACCTGGTTTATAGTCGGCCTGTAAGTTTCGGTCGTTAGACTTGGTCCATGCGGGCTTATTCCGTTCAGCAGCCGATCAGTGTTGATCAATGCATGACGGCCAAAATCAAAATTTAAGTCTCCAGACAGAGCAGCTTCAATATCTATTCCGGAGCGATTGAGTCTGTCATTGAATGGTACCTCGTTGTAAACAACTTGTGTCTGTTGTAATCCCGTCTGTACAGACTGCTGTGTTACATCGACCATTCCTTGTCCACTGCTAATATCTGCTAAAATTCCATGAGCTACAGTTTCTTTTGGATCGATCGATACCAGCTGGCTTGACATCGATGTCTGCGCAAGGGGCATAGAATTATTTATAGCCGTGTTGAGAGCACTGATATTTGTAATTGGCGTTGTGCTATAGGCTGTTGTGGCTTGTGCAACCACCGATATATTGTTAACTCCGGATTGAACAAGCTCAGTCATGTTGCCAGCTATTTCAATATTGTATGTCGCCATTCCAGTTGTGCTATTTACGCTTTGTGGTGCTGGATTTACTGTCGCCTGAATATTTCCAAGCGCTGCTGAATTTGCGAGAGATGGTCGGGGCGAAAATATTGGCATGCTTTACTCAAAAACCAGGGTCATGACTTTTACAAATTTTGGAATATTGTTTGAATCTCTAAATATTTTGCCGACGTGATAAATTGACCCCTTGTCGGAACCGTCTGCATTTTGATATGTGCCGTAATCAATTACGGCCATTTTGTCGACAGAATCATCGTTGACTTCAAAAACCTGCGCTAGTATATTTAAGTATGGGTCATCTGCATCTAAAGTAAAAGTTTCTTTCTGTGGTATCGATTTACCCGGAGGAAGGCCTGAATATGGTGCGCAGCGCTCATTATTTAGCTTTTGTATAACCGTTTCATACGTATAAACCGGATCTTCATTCATTTTTCTGTAGACGGCTAAAGGCAACTTTATATCGCCGGCCTCATAACACGGTGGAAGATATTTGAAGGCTGGCAAAGATGCAACTGATGGATCTGTAAATATAGGAGCTAGTTCGTTGTTTACGTTTTTTACTAAAATCTCATTATCTGAAGTGTTGCCTTTTGTAAAAATAGTCGATTCTTTGTCCAGAGTAAAATACTCGCTTATAGCCCAATTGTTTCTTGTACCAATGATTTGTAACCTATCGAAACTGTCAATTGCGTCTTTTATAATTTCTTGTGATCCGCTAAACATGTTCTGCGAACCAGACTGAAACGACGCCTCGCGCATATCTGACCCGGTTGATACGATTTTTCCGTTAACGATTCTCTTACCTGAAGAGATGTCCATAGAAATTTTTCCAAGTGCATTTATTTCCGGAATAACAACATCCGTTGCCGAAGAGTAAGCCTCAAACATAAGCCTTGAGCCGGCGTCGTCGGCAACTCCAGCCTCATCTGCGCGATAAAAGACACCATGATCTGAAAAAGAGGCAAATTCGATTTGAAAAGTGCCATCAGCAATTTGGCGACGGCCGTTCTCTGTTATTAGAACATCCATTATTCTTTCTTTATCGTTTAAAATACCGGCCATCGGATTCCCCTTTCAGTAAATAATTATGCATAACTAAAAAATATTATGCTTGTTTTTGCAAGCTAGCATAATAGCTGTTACTCTTCCTCCGGCGAATCTGTTCTGTTGATCAATACTTCAATAATTTCTGATTGATCAGTATATTTGTTATGCAAAGCCTGCAGGCTACTTTTTTCGGCAGCGCAAATTGCAACAATTTCTTGTACAACTCCAACAAGAGTCTGTATTTTTTCATCATATGATCTTGTTTCGTTTGCCTTGTCAATTGCTGTTTGGGCGGCTGTCATAATTTTTTCCGTGATAGATGATAAAACATACTCACCAGATGTTTGATCGCTATATTTTGTCATAAGTTCTTTTTTAACTGCAACTAGTTCGTTTTTCATGTTTTTCCTTTTATGTAAAGCTTATTCTTGGGTCTTTCCAGCTATCTTTGTTCTTAATTGCCTTTTGCTTTTCTTTGAATTCTCTTATTTTTTTAAGCGCAATTGGTCTTTCGCCAACTTTTATTCGTGCACGATTTGGCCGTGAAGAATTTATTATTTCTCTAATTTTTTTTTCCTCTGTTGAATCTTCATCGGATTCACCAGCGTTTTCGTCTACAACTGGAAGTGAGTCATCCACGCCCTCAAGTTGTTCCTCTAGCACGTTTATTTTAAGATTAATATTTTTAACTTGTTGTTCAACATTTTCTGCCTTTCTGCTAGCGATGTCGATTAAATTATTTAAACCGTCGACTAAGAGCTTTATTCTCTCATCAATACTTTCGCTGCCATTTGCGTTGGTGATTGTTGTTTGGCCACTTGATAGCTGAGAAAGATAAATTTCTTTTGACAAAGAAGTTGCGTTGTTTATTTGTTCCAACTCATCTTTGAGGGCGGCTATAGAATTTTCAATTTTTTCGTGTAAATTGCACGACATAGTATACTCCTTGTTACTGTCCGATTATAAATTAATAAAAAAGTGGGCAGAGTAAACCCTGCCCACCATAAAAGTGACCAAAAAGATCGCTAAATATTAGCTACCCTTGTGGCGTACGATGAATTGTACGATATCGCCAAATTCAAGCCTGAAAGTCATCTGAATATCAGAACCAACCTCTTGGTAGTCTTTGCCAGCACCCTCAAGTAACAGCTGTCCATTCACATAAACCTCACGGTCTTTCGAACCAGCTGCCAAGAAGCGAGTGTTAAATGCTACACCGTCAGTCGCGGTACTAAGACCACTCAAGCCAACGTTTGAGTTTGCAGCAATCCCCACAGCGTTTGCTATCTCAAGACTGTCTTTAACGGTTGCAAATCCAAGCTCTTGGCCTTCGACCTCGAGTACTCCGCCACCCTTTCGACCAATCGTAGTATCAGAACCAATGTCTATTTTCTTACTAGACCCAAGGGACAGTCCGTTGTCGACGATTTCCATAATTTGAGCCTCATCGACAAAAAATTCAAACTTACCTTTGTCAGCACCGTTGTTTGCGGTTTTTGAGGTAAATCTGACAGACTCTGCGTCTTTGTTAGCACCACCATTCAATACTTCGATAACCAAAGCCTCAGCAGCGCCTGTACCCATTGACAAGCTAACGTCAGCATTGTTTTGATCGTCAAAGATCGTAAGATCTCCACCGCTCAAGGCAGTGATGGCTT